>Ga0307515_10001516_pt1 | contig 51972 bp, 46 predicted proteins | sample 17_EM_MG_FD_194513 | JGI IMG/M metagenome (GOLD analysis project Ga0307515, IMG submission 194513) | Populus trichocarpa ectomycorrhiza microbial communities from riparian zone in the Pacific Northwest, United States - 17_EM | ecosystem: Host-associated > Plants > Roots > Unclassified | place...
TCCTCCAGCCCAGTGGCAACCACCTTCCCACTTCCCATCTACCACACCACAACAACCATGAGCAGAGAAGCCCTCAGACCTCGGAATCTTAATGTCAACTACCTACCCCCACCACTTATACTCTCATTTCCATCATCTTCACTGAAAAATGTAAAAAAACAAAGTGCCAAGGGTCGCATCATGGATGATCACTCTTGTCTACAGCGCACCTCCTCCCAATCTCCACCACCACCTACAGTGGTACAGCACTGACCAATCATGAAACCTGATGTGTGTTGACCCACTACCGAAGCTCCACCTGCAATGCTCAACCTTGATGATAATTATAGCTCCTCAGACAAGTCATATATGGAGCAAGCTGCGTCAATCGCAGCTGATCACTCGGCCAAGCGGTGTTAGAAATCACTCAAAAAACCAATTCAAAATCTGACAGATCTTCCTGAGCTTCCCACATTCAACCCTTCATAACCAATTGTCCCCCCTCACAAAGCCTGGAACCGTTTGCCCATCTCATTCTCTGCGCTGGATGCCATTACTCCAATTCAAATCTTCAAACTCATTTTTACCAACTCCATTATGGGACAGCTTGTAGCCAACACCAATTCCTATGCCCAGCAGCAAATTCTTGGGCCAGAGAAGGAGCGGCAGCATTCCTGGCAGCCAGTTACTGCCCAAGAGCTTTTTCTCTGGCTGGCAATTCAAATTCATATGGGTCTTATTGGAGTTCCTCCTGAGAGGTACTGGATGAATGATGGAGTTTACCTTCCCAAGGATGGATTACCACCAGCAGCCTACCTTGGCAAGACTCACTTTCAGGAAATCTGCCACTTCTTCCTTGTGTCTCCATACAATTCACCAACTGAAACTCCTGAAGGCTTGCCTTCTTGGCGCTCATCAATAGCCTCAAAATCTATTGAGATCGTCCATCAAACATAGAGCACACTGTGGAGCACTTTGACTTCCGTCTCTCCATTGTGCATGACCTTCTGCAACCTGGAAGTCCATCAACTATGATAAGTTCCTCCTGCATTGCGGCTTCACAAAAAATCACACGGTTGGCTCACGCCACACAATCTGCCTTGCCCCCACTGCCTACCAGGCCAGTTACCAAGCACACCACCCTTCACCTCGGCCAGAAGGTACCAGGAATGCATTCCCCACTTTCGATGAAGAGTAGAGCAGATTGTTTCCTCTGCAGGTGGAGAAGAAGTCAGGATGGTAGTGGAGAAGACATGAAAACCAGTATAAAGTGTGAGCACTGCAATGAGGCTTTGTGTTTCACACCCAAACAAAATTGTTTTTATGAATTTCACCATATGTAGAGTATTTTTATTGATTCTGGGGGCATTTGGCTGGATTGTAGTTGGGTGATGTGTATTTTAAAAGCGGGCCCATCTGTGGGCCCAAACCCGGTTACCAGCAAAGGGATACAAGCTGAAGCATTTACACAAGTAGATTGGCTACATTAATGTCAGCATCAAAGTTTCCACAGAATTAGAGCCTTTTGTTGGCCAAAGCTGCTACAAACTGAGAGTTTTCCATTAGCCAAACCATCACAATGAAAACTCTCATCTACACAAAGCACAGCTTTCTCACATACGGCACTCGCAATCAGGCTCTTAAGTAGGCTATGAAGCTAGCGATTAAGCAGGCTCCCAAGGAGGCTCCCAAGGACCAGCAGCCTGTACAGTGGACTCGCAGCAACAGTGTGTACAGTACCAGTATCTCAGTGAAGACTGCAGGCAGTAATGACAGATAGAGGTTCATTTCCAACTGCCAGCAGTGTATAGGTTCCTGGGCCCACACACACATCTCTATGAATCGACTACAGATGACTACAGGCTGCATGTTGGGTAAGGGTACAAAGGAAGCTTTCTATGAGCTGCAGGTGTAGGTCTGCACAAGTAGCACAACCTATTGTCAATGTGCACTTTTGTGGGTAAAGAAGTTCAGAGAATACATAAAACCAGAAGGGCTTTTATATGCAACAACTACACAACAAACACTCCAATCACATCAAGTTATTACACATGCTAAGCAGATGATTCTAGAGTGCAGATGATATAGGTTGGACAATACTGGACTTTCAATGATGTACTGGGCATTTACAATCTCAATGGCAGTCTATCTCAAGAAATAGACTCACATGTTTGGTAGATTATAAAGCCTCATACAAGGTATAGTATGGGAGAAACCCATTTTCAATACATCTCCCTGTGTTCAGATGCTGGGTATTTCTGCATATTCCAAAAGACAAATGACAGTACATTTAACATAGAGCCACTTCTGGTGTATATATTGTGTACAGCATTATGACCAAGCAGTACTTCAGGTGTGACATTCTGGCCAATACAAACCACAACACTGGAGATGTGGTATTCAGGGAAACAATGGGGTGCCTATTACCAAGCTGCTGCAGGTAAAGAGAGCTTGACAAAGCACTTCTATAGATATAATACTCAGGATCGCAGCCACTAAGACGTAATCCAAAACCACACAGCCAATCAAGAAGCAGCCCACATGTAATGGCAGTAATGAGTAGGTTCTCACCAGTGGCACAAGACATGTCCAGGGCTGGGTAGCGGCAACCTGATACAGATGACACGTGATCTCTCCAAGATCGCCCGCAATAAACTTACCTATCAAGTACTCTACTATATTACCACATCCATGTGTGCAACTGTATCCTCCTATATACGCTCATACGAGGCCATGTACCAATATACGGCCTTACACTATGATCACTGTGAATGAATTGAATACGTTTCGCTCACGGGATCTCACGATTTACTCCTTTTGACTTGTCGCCATTCAGCAACGCATTTCATCAAAGCACATGCCTCCAAAGAAGTCCACCTGAACTCAATTGTGCGTCACTGACATCCATCAGAGCGATGACACTCTGGAAGCAGCGGCATCGACAGCCGAATGCACTACTCCCACAGTCCTACATGAGGACGAGATTGATTATGACAATGACCTCCACAATGGCCTCAACAATCACCCCGGAGGTTGAAGAGATGAAGAGAGCCAGATCAACAACCCTAGTGGTGATCTCCGTTCCCAAATGCCAATGAGGATCGGCTAGACATTGCGACTCAAACCGGTTGATGTTGGAAATACTGCTTGAACGCCTAGCCCAGTGGAAAGCCGAACACACAGTTGAACGGGAGAGGATGGTGGCCAAACAGGAACAAATGGCTTCCAAACGGGATCAATGGGCTGCCAAACACACCAACAGCGCCGAACAGAGCATTGCAGACCTAGGACCGAATATCTACAGGATGGTAGACCACATCGGGTACTGCGGCGGTGCGGAAGAGCTGGACAGAGTTCTGCGCTCAATATGCTGAAATTTCGACTCCCACGGCCACGTTTTCGCACCCGGTGGACCCGATCACGTGAAATACGTGATCTCTCTTCTGGATGCCTGGGGCAATCACCAAACCGCGGCCCTCCGACAGATGGTGCTGACAGACGCTTCGGACCGGGCGGGTAATGTATTTGCGGAATCCGGCCCATGCCCACAGGACTTCAACCTCTTTTAACAGGAGATGGCCAATACTTATGGGGATGCGGATAGACGTCATGTGGCGGTGATTACGCTGATGCAGCAATCCGTACAATCTTCACACGAATCGGTCAGAGCCTATGCAGGTCGTGTGAAAGCTACTCAGAGACCGGCTCAGTGCAATCTACAGAAGAATGAAGAAGTGCTCCACAATATTGCCTGGGCAGGCCTCCACAACTCTGTCAAGAACAAAGTTGGACCAATGACGCCCGCCTGCGGCACATTTGACACCCTGGACGAAATCTTCGATATGGCCACTGCCTCGGCAGTTACACATGTCGAAACAAGAATCCACAGCAGCAACAACAGCAGCAACAACAGCAGCAGAAACATCCTACTGACTCGTCCGCCAAAGGTGGCATACAAGGCTACAGGCCATCCATCTCTGAGCCAGCCGACACAAGCGACAGCAAATCCGGCTCATCAGGATCAAACAGACACGGCAAATCAGGCAGCGAAGGACAATTGTCAGGCATACTGCTGGCACCATGGGTCTCAAAGGAAATATTCGAAAGCCAGAGTTCTACTGGCAATTGCTTACGATGCAGATTTCTGAACCTGAGGGTGAGCTTGTGCCCTAAATACCCACGATGAGGTAATCCACCACAGCAGGACCAGATGCTTGCTCTGATCAGGGGAGGAGGACACCGAATGAAATGACGGAAGTCATTCGACAATCAACCGCGAAAAAACTCATTAGCCTCTCTCTGCGTTTTGCCCCATCGAAGAGGTTTGATGAGGCGGATTGGGGTTGACAGAGGTTGGCAATGCATACATTGATGACGACGATGGACAGCATACAACCGCATTGGATCACTTTGAAGTCATGGGTGATTTTGGAGAGCTCAAAGCTCACATGTCAAGTCAGGACTTTTGTGGCATGGCCAAACCGGTCCCGTCCCATATTATATACGAGATTTTTATAAGAGATGGAGGTGGGGAATTGCAATGCGTGCAAGCTCTCATTGATTGCAGCACGACGAGCATCTTTATTGCCCCGAGACTGCAAAAATGGATCAATGTAGCAGACGAACCAGCATAAGTCACGACCCTATGCCTCAACGGCCACACAACGGCTGACCCGAGCAAGAGTCACAAAACAACATTCACGGTTCGGTGTATGGTGCACTGAGCACCTGTTCAAGTATCGGAGGTGCTAGTTGTGCCCATGCGGGCTTACGACTTTGTTTTGGGATTGCCTTAGTTCCAGTCCAGGAATCCTGATGTTGATTCGCAATGTGGTTGACTTTTGGCTCTGCGAACCCCAGGGGGAGCGGAAGTGCTGGCAGTGGACCGGGTAGACCATCAGGAATACCCAGGGTAAGTACCAGGATTTACGGCTACGGAGGAGGCGTGTTGCAATTACGCCGGCAGTATCGCAGTTATTCAAATACTCGGATGAACAGCCCTTGACGATCTACTGGCCAGTGAGCAGGTCGCCGGGACATTCTTGCTAAGAGTGACGGATTGCACAGGGCTGCTGGGAGCGACCATGGAAGGCATCACTGATGGTGAGTGAGATAGGCCACAGGCGCTGGACGGGTGAGTAGCAAGCAGCAGCTGTAGTTGCCATAGAAGAGCGTCCACATGGGAACTTGTATGACTGCTACCGACATGCTGAGACATGAAGAGAATACTGGACAGTGGGGCTTGGCTCTTCCATCGGAGAACCGTTTTTAATCCGGGGTCCTGGATATTCCTCCTTACTGATCCATATAGATATATATATTACGAATTGAGAACTAATGTTTGCAGGTGGAGCCAGCAAAATGACAAAGATGGTGCCTACAGACAATTGAGGACATATCCCGACCATATATGAAGATCTTGTGGTGATTTTCAGTGATGCAAAGGTGGAGACACTTCCATCGCATCGGTCAACTGACCACGCAATGGACTTCCAGCCCGGATAGTTCTTCAGAAATGGGCAGATTTACAACCGATCAGAGTTCGAGTTGAGGATGTTCAAGGCTTACATTGCAGCCTACCTAGCCAACTGGTTTATTCAGCGGTGCCAATTCTCTTTGCAGAAAAGAAAGTTAGAGGACTAAGACTTTGTGTCAACTATCGTGTGCTTAACATGGCGATGGTGAAGCATAGGTATCCCTTTCAGTTGATCTCAGAGATGCTTGACCGTGGGTGCAAGGCCAGGATATTCATGCCGCTGGACCTCTGCAGTGCTTATAACCTCATCTGGATCAAGGAAGGAGATGAATACAAAATGGCATTCCAAACACGTTATGGCCAATTCTGTTAGGGGTTTTCTCTTAATTGAAGCAATGGTAATTGTTTGATTGTCAGAAGGATAGATGCTACGGAGTCTACTTGGGTGGAATACATAACGCCTATTGTAGACAATTCAAGTATGCCAGTCCTGTGATCCTTAGCGGGATTTCATTAGAAGCTCGTGTCGATTTGATAGCAAGCCTCATTGGTAGCAGATTCATTGAAAGTACAATTAATTTGTATTGATTTGATGATGCAATAACCTTGGCCAGTTGTAAGCCTTCAGCGCTGAAAGAGGTGCCAGTTATTTTGTACCACATTCACTGAACTGAGTTAGATGGTACTAGATGTGTCGACTGCTATATAGCAACTGACGTGTCAGGCAGGCGATAGCCATTATGCAATTATGTTGAATCTCATGCTGCTTCCCAAGTTGGAATCGGAATACCTTGGGCACTCCCCGGTTAGTGAGAACAGTCTCGACCTTGGCATGGCGTGTCTGATTGATTATGACGTAGGGCTAGACCCGATGAACCTCCAAACAAACGGGCAGGTCAATTCGTCATAGTTCAATGGTGACAGAGTAATGGTGGGCCGCCATGTATAGCCTCCGACGCAGATAAACCAAAAAGCCTGAAGGGTGATGTTGTGTCTTAATATAATTAAGCAATCTGTTGAAAGCCCTCTAAATAACCACATCAGGCGAGGAGAGGTTTTGACAACCTGAACAAATGCGTTGCAAGATATCTAAGTTGAAGGTACTGTTTGATTAAATCTTATTGCTGATGATGGCCCTCCGGGGAGAGTAACTCTTCAAACCCAATCATGCAATACACGATAACCTTTGGGATGCGTGGTCTGCTGTCAAGAGAGATTAAAGCTCATTAAGTAGTTGTCTACGATATGCCAGACGAGATTATAGCAATCCTTGATTTATGACGATGGCCCTCCTGGGGGAGTAACTCCTAACACCCAATCATATAATACAAGAAAGCTATAAAGAGACAGAAATGCTTCGGCATTGAAACGGCAGCCCCACAAGCACGACAGATACCTACGATACCATCCAGCGAAGAAGAAGCTGAAATACTATTGACCTTTTCAGTTGATATAATTATTATTATCATCTTCAAGTATATTAGTATTATCTATTAGAATTGTATGCGGTTCCCCTGCCCCATGGTTGAGCAAAAGTTCAATAACGAATACAACTTCATACTGTGCACGTTATCTTTAATCCTCGATCGTTTCGAAAGGGATGATTGGTTATTTGCAGCACAGTGTAGCTGGTGGCTGGCAAGTATAATTCAATTTACTGAGATATGAATATATTACCTACAGACTGAAATATTCCCTTCCGATTAGGCCAACAATTTGGTTGTTACGCCATTAGGACAAACTCGAAGAAATCAATCGTCCATCGCGGAATCAGATATTAGCGAATGAAATTTAGATTTACACGATGAGATAGAACACAATCGTAATTCGCCAGAACCTATCACTACCCAAAATACAACTGGAATGGAAAAGTATTATACTAATAAGGTGCTGGGTTTACAATTCGGAAAACAAACTTCAAAACAGAGAGCTAGCATGTGTAAGTCAATATGCAAAGTAAACCTACAATATTGAGGGAGAGTACTGTTAGACCTGATATTGCCGATAGTATCTGAACGCCAGATTTATCAAGGAAAAGATAGAGGAAGATTTTGAGAAGATACGTGTTAATTACGATTGCACTATCAACAGGCAAAATATTACAGCCACAATATTAATCATTCACTGAGATAAATTATACTAACACACCTCATGATATTAATTAATCATTGAGATTAATTATACAAATATACTTTAATCATTAATCACTGAAAGAAATCATACCAATACACCTTATAATATTAATTGATCGCTGAGATAAATTACACGAATATCCTGTACTAAATAATCACCGAGATTGATTATACGAATACACTTTACCATATTAATTAAACACTGACAGTAATTGTAGGAGTTATATGTATTGTCAGTATTGCATTATGCCACGATACAATTTAGATGCTATCCATTTAATAGCATCTGATACCACTATACATATCTGTCCTCTTTGCGTATACCATTGGTACAGTGTAGCAATACACTTTGTCTGGAGATAAGCTTAGACAAATACGATAGGAACTATGGCCGTGTACCAAGTACTTACTTGTTTATCCTTAGATACCTAAGGAAATGTAATTGCTTAGGTTGAAGCACCCCCATCACAGATTCGAATACCAGGTCATGTCATTCGGCCTATCAAATCCATCGGCTACTTTTCACTCCAACATCGATGATTGCATACGGCCATACATTGATGACTTCGCTAAATGCTATCTCAACGACATACTCATCTATTCGACAAACAAGGAGGAGGATGAGGAGCAAGCGCTCTGAGTGCTACAGCGAGTCAGGGAATTTGGCCTCTACTGCCAAGCTGAGAAGTGTCAATTCGGAGTTTCGGAAGTTAGCTTCCTGGGGTTTGTTATCACACCTGATGGAGTCAGCATGCAATCAGACCGGATCTCCACAATCGAGTACTGGCCACCACAAAAATCAGTTAGAGACATCCAGGTTCTTCTTAGATTCACAAACTTCTACGGAAGATTCATCCGGAAATATGCGAAGGTGTCCCTTCCACTGGTGGAATCAACCAACAAATCAGAGACATCTCGCAGTAAGAAATTGGAAGGCTCAGCCAGGAGGGAATGGACTCAGGAAGCCGAGTTGGCATTCTGACAACTAAAAAGGTCTTGCACTGAGGCACCGATCCTCCAGCATATCTATCCGGCAAAGCCGAGTATTCTCCGAACGGACACGAGTGGAAGTATGATAGCAGGCATTGTCAATCAGTACGATGTTTTCAGGGTTCTTAGGCCAGTCAATTTCTACTGCCAGTGGTGCTCTCGAACTGAACAGAATCATGACAGTTGTGATCGGGAGCAATTGGCCATTGTGCAAACACCAAAACTGTGGCTGCATTACCTATACGGGGCCAATTTCAAGGTCTTAATTTGGTGCGACCACAAGAATCTCGAACACTTCCAGACATCGAATGTGCTCTCCAGAGAAGAAGCCAGGTGATCGGAAATCCTTTCTGCTTATGACTTTGTCATCGAGCACCTGGAAGGCAGCAAGAACCCCTTTAATGGCCCATCCAGACTGCCCGACTATGGGATCGGCTACGAAACGCCTGTGGCATGACTGTTAGCAAACATCTCAGTGGAACCATATGACGATCTCATGCCAGCAATTGTCGCGGCCTAGGCTTCTGACCCTTCTGGCTGTCAACGTCTCGGCGAAGTTTGTTGATTGACCCATAAGTGATGGCACAGATACTGCCAGAGATGAGAGCCAATGGAAAGTTGTTGCAGGAGTCTGGACATATGAGAGAGGGATATACGTTCCAGCGGTCGATTCTCTATGCAGAACAGTGGTCAGTCTATTCCATAACAACCCTGAGTCTGGTCATTTTGGAGCTCTTAAGATTACTGAGCTGGTATCTAGGGATTTCTACTGGCCTGGAATGGACTCACATGTATGTGAGTATGTTAGTGGCTGAGAAGTATGGCACTGACTCAAAGCACCTCGGGACGCTAGGCATGGAATCAACATGCCCTTGGACACACCATCACGGCCATCACAAGGTGTCACAATGGACATCGTCACTGACTTACCACTGTGAACGGCATCGGACTTGACCGAGAATCTGATCATCATGGACCGACTGACACAGATGACAATCTACTTACCGTGCCGGAAGGATATTGACTCACAGGAATAGGCCTGGCTCTTCTTTGAACACCTCATGTGCAAGCGTGACGTTCCAGACAACATAGTTACAGATTGCGGCACCCAGTTTACAATGTGATTGTGAATCTGGGTATGTTCTTACTTGAGTACGGACCATCCGCTCTCGACAGCCTTCCATCCACAGACAGATGGGCAGACAGAGCGACAAAATCGGATGATGGAGCAGTATCTCCAGGCTTTCAGCAACTAGGAGCAGGACAATTGGGTCGAACTTTGCCGCTAGCTGAATTCGCTAACAATGCCTCTGCACACATGTCTATGAGGATGACTTTATTCTGGGCGAATTACCACTATCATCCGGTGATGTAGTTTAAGGCCCCGAAGCAACCATCTGGCCTTAAATTGGAAATCCAAACAGACACTTTCGCAGGTGGCATTGAGGAGACTCTCCAAACTCTCCATAAGAACTAGCAGGAGGCTCAAGCCTGGCAGACAAAATATGCCGGCAGCAAGGAGACTCTTTTCGAGGTTGGAGATAAGGTCTGGCTTTCCATGGGGCATTTCAAAACGACAAGACTGTTGATGATGTTGGAGTCCAAATGCACAGCACCGTACACCCTAAGCAAGGCCACTAATAAGAATGCTTACAAATAAGACCTTCCACATACGATCCGCAAGCACAATGTCTTCCATGTCTCTTTGCTCAACCACAATACACCTCCTACCGCCGGCCAGTTGCCATCTTAACTGAAGCCGACGAAAGTCGATGACTCTGATGAATGGTAAGTCTACTAGATCGTCGACCCTTATCGACGCTACCTGAAGCTCCATTATCTCGGACTGTGCGCCGGTTACAGTTCAGTACAGACTACCTGGGGACCTGCGGAGAATCACCGGAATGCGCTGTAGTTGGTTGACGAGTTTGACTGACAGTATCCGAGGAAGCCTCGACAATGATTGGACCTGAGGAGTGGGATTGGACGTTGTCTATGTGGGTTTACTTTTCTCACTTTCTTATGGATCTCGGGCCGGTATAAATGGCGACGGCACGAGTTTGTCCCAACTACCATTGGAAGGGGAGTTTCCCCGTGCTCCGATTCCACCGTGAGTCTGCTCATAGCGCACTGATCTGTTGTGGGACTTATTCAAGTTGTATGGAGGTGTTCGCATTTGGGTCATGTTCTTCTTATGGGTTCTCTCTTGCTTATACACCTATGTGGCAGCCCACGGGGTCTGCTGCAACAGGGGGGATGATGGAATGGCAGTCATGATTAGGTTCTCGCCAATGGCACAAGACGTGTCCAGTGCCCGGTAACCGCAACCTTATATAGAGGACTGGCAATCTTCTACCCATCAACCACTCCATTATTTTACCACACCCACATGAGCAACCGTATCTTCCCATATACTCCCATACGCGGCCATATACGGATATACGGCCTTATACCACAGGACATAGTTATTCTGCATGACCAAGAAAGAAGTGATATGATGATCAATTACCTCCAAATACAAACAAGAAGTCATCAGCATTTGCTAGCCTGGTGATGTCAAATGGTAATGGATGCAAGCTGGTGGCCTAAGGTAGTGACAGGAACTATGCTGCTGAGTATATGTTAGCTCAGATTGCCCAACTGGCTCTGAGAGACATGAGATTTGAGGATATGATTTGCATCTATGCTACGGTTGAGATGTCCCATAATTACACAGAGGAGATCAATAGTCCAAACTCATACAGTTTACCAATCTAGGCTCCGCTTGCTAAGAAATGGGATATGTTGATGAAGATAGAGCTAGATGCAATTGGACAGCATCAAGTTTTTGAGAATTGATGGATCATGTGGAAGGGTGCATGGTTTTGCCAAGTATAAGGGTATGCAAGATCAAGTATAATAGAGTAGGCAATGTGAAGTGACTCAAGACAAGGCAAGCCTGAAGAAGAAATCACTTGATCGAAGGCATTAACTACTAGGCTGAATTTGCGCTGACTGGTAACTTGGGCCATTGCTTCCTGGCACACACAATAACCACCAAATATTATGTTAGGGTTCATCTAACAGATATTGGCACTGGTTTCTTGGGACTGGACTTGGTAGCAGAGATATCTATATCTGCACTGCAGCGATTGGATTCACTGCTTTAGAATAGAGGCCATTATAACGATCCAAATTGAAGATGTTGTGGAAGATGTTACTTTACTTGAAGAGTTGATATCAGTTATAAAGTAGTCTTCACACATTCTGAATGGTACTTGTTGATATGTTCTGATCTTGATTTGATTGTGGTTGGACTTATTGATCAAGCACTGTATCTACTTGAAGATCAATGCACAGTAATTTCTCCAGTTATCCAGTTTATTGATTTCCATTTTCCATTTGGTAATGTTAGCTAACTTGCGCAAATGAAGGAATAGTTATAGACAAGGTTCTGGATGACTAATCATGGGAGCATCTCTTCCATGGTCAGCATGAGAATGCAATTTAATTCCGCGCATCTAACTATCACATTACATCAGCACTTTCACATTCTGATGATTTTGCCAAACTTCAACATGGATAAGTTGAGACAAGTTGCCCAGAAGAGAATATCAATGAGTAAAACAAATGAATGCTACCACTTATCGATCATTGGTCGGAATTAATTTACATTTGGAAGCCACAGCTTGGTCTGATATTTCATATGCCAGTTGAGTTATGAGTGAGTATAATCCTGATCTTCGCAGAGAGCATGTAACAGCTCTAAAGCATGCGTTTTAGAACCTCTACATAACAAAGACCTGGTGACAAAATGAAAGCAATGTAAGCACTCTCAAAAGAGACTGCCCATATCACTATTTCCCAGGTGTGCACAATACTAGATGCCCACATGGCAATAAATCACCAAGTGGACTGGTTATGAACATTGGAACAGTGGGCAACTTGAAATTTATGAAGTACAAGTTGACTACCCCATCCACAACTGATGCCAAACTCTACACCAGCTAAGTAGGCCGCATGAAACTGACACAGATCTCGTACATCTTGATGGTCCTCACTGTCCACAGTAACCCTTATTTTTGTTCAGATTGGCAGTGACTGAGTGCAAGTTTTAATCACTGGATCTATAACAGAACAGCAGTTGTATACATTTTGACCAAGAATATCTTTGCAACCTATATGAACTGTAATTGAGCAAGCAATGTGAACTACCCACCAACAGCTTCACACAGCTACTGCAGTAACCCAGCATCTCAAAGAAGTGAGCTGCTGTTGAAATGATTGGAAAGTGCCTTAGAACTTGTTTTGCGGTTGGCTTTATAGAGAGCCTGGGCTATAGTTTAGTAATGATTGGAAATTGCATAGATATAGGAATTTGGAATGGTATCAGGGATGATGTGCATTAAATTGATCGGGCATGTTGTGTTTTGAAGGGATATATGATATGTGATTGTCTTCACTTCTCAACTGTTTACTGTTGTGTTTGTAATAGATATCATAGACATTATGAAGAAATGTTGATTAAATTGGCAGTACAATTATCATTCCATTCACACCGTTCTGGGTCCATCAGCAAGAAACATTTCTGTCCGGGCGGAATGGCTCCGTCAGAGTCGATGCACTCCGTCAGAGCAGTCAGAGATACCCCGGTGGCAGCCTACTCCGCGCCAGGCACCAATACAATGCGTCGCATTGCATCTTGCCCTCTGATCACGGTTCGCCGTTTCTTCTCCCTCTGTCGGTATGCTATTGTCAATGAAAACAGTGGTGTTGTGGCCAACTGTGACCATACGTCGGAATGGGTGGATTGGGTACATCAGCAAAATGTAAATCGGTCCGGAGGCCACATGCAGGGTTCCATAAGTACAAAGCATTTCGTCTATCATATTCGTCGTTGTTACAGTCACAAGATTTGCTACCTCATGATATGGCATGCATTATTTGAGTACCTCTAAATATATACATACGATCAATCTGGCCACAGATGGTAGTCGAGCATAATTGGAGGTTCTAGCTCAAGGAGCCTAGGAGGAAAGTGAGAAGATATGATACTACCCGGCAGTGAGAATCCACGCAATTGCTTGGATCCAGCTGAGATGAAAATGAGAGGATGTCTATCTACCCCGTGGTGTCCCGAATATGTACTCCCCGTCGCTCAGTCCACCTACGTTACCCCTGTATCTCCGTACACCCGCCTTCGTTCATTGATGATGTACTTGGAGGCCGTGATTGAGCAGATTGAGAGATGCACTTGGAGGCCAGGATTGAGTGAACCCAGAGATACACTCCGAGGCCGTGATCAAGCGAGTTTGGAGATGCACTTGGAGGGCGAGATCGAGTGAACTCAGAGATGCACTTGGAGGCGGTGATAGAGCGGGTTTGGAGATGCACTTTGAGGCCATGATCCAGCGAGGTTGGAGATGCAATTGGAGACCGAAATTGAATGAACTCAGACATTCACTGGGAGGCCGTGATTGAGCGAGTTTGGAGATGCACTTGCAGGCTATGATTCAGCGAGATTGGAGGAGTACTTGGAAGCGGTCGATTTGGAGGGAGGCGCGAAGGCAACTGAGACTCAATTCATTGGTTAACATGTCATTGTGGGAATGTAGAGAGTTGAGTACAACAACATCCGCCAAGAGATGGGAAACTGGCTGGGAGCGGGAAACTGGCTGGGAGCGGGAGACAGTTGATATTGAGATGATACAGTACGCGGTGTATGCGGTACTCACTGTATGCTGTACTCGGTGTATGCTGTAGTCAGTGTTAACTCATGATTATGGCATGGAGAGATAGAGAGGGATGACTCAACTTCGTGTTCCTAGGTGATTGTAGAGTTGAGCACAAGAAAGAGAGAGATCAGAGGCGATGGGGGAAATCATCATGAGAAACTGGGACTTAAGAGAATTTCGTGTGCAAGTGAATTTACCATCCCCGATAAAGCAGGTACGAGTCCCGATCCGGCGGGTAATTACACTGATACGAGGTCTTCCCAACCCATTCAGGCAGGTCGTACCCCTGATTTCTTATATCCGCTCGTGTCCTCCACATTGTTCTCAACTTCATCCACATATCTCTCTTTCTCATCCACAACTTTACCATCATCGCAGAACACAAACTTAAGTCATCCCTCTCTATCTGTCCATGCCATGATCATGAGTTGACACCAAGTACAGCATACACCGAGTACAGCATACACTGAGTACTGCATACACCGCGTACTGCATCATCCCAATATCGACTGTCTCCCGCTCCCAGCCAGTCTCTCATCTCTTGGCAGACCATGTTGTACTCAATTCTCTACATTCCCACAATTACGAGTTAACCAATGAATAGAGTCTCAGCTCCCATCGTGCCTCCCTCCTGCACTACAGCCTCCAGATTGACCGCCTCCAAGTACTGCTCCAAACTCGCTCGATCACGGCCTCAAAGTGCATCTCCACACTCGCTCGATCACGGCCTCCCAGTACATCTCTGAGTTCACTCAATATCGGTCTCCAATTGCATCTCCAACCTCGCTCGATCACGGCCTTAAAGTGAATCTCCAACTTCGCTCGATCACAGCCTCCTAGTGCATCGCCAAACTGGCTCGATCACGGCCTCCCACTGCATCTCTGAGTTCACTCAATCTCGGTCTCCAACTGCATCTCTGAGTTCACTCGATCTCGGCCTCCAAGTGCATCTCTCAACTCGCTCGATCACGGCCTCTGATCGTCATCTTCAGGCGCACTTCAAATTTCTGACAATCACTGCGTGCTGCCAGTCCAGATATACATTTTGTAGATAGGTATCTATGTAGATACAGAGATACATAGATGAGAATACAAACTGAATGCATAAGTTTTGAAAATCGTTGAACGATAAGTTGTAGCTATAATTTAACATCGCCAGGCGTTGTGTGAACGGCTTCAGCATAACTGTAGCCCCTGCGAAGAGTGTAACACACGTGTACTGCTGATGGTGTGTAAATGTCACCGCAAAGTAAAGGAGTACGTATGCAACGCAACCCGTCGCCAGGACGTCGGGTAGCGTGTAATTCTCCGTCAGAGGGTACGAGGTTCAGTCAGAGCTGTCAGAGCCGTCCGGCACACCCTGGTGTTTCTGACGGAAACTGGAGTTGTTGCTGATGTTGGTTATATGAGGTTTATGGTTATACAACATCTCCCACGCAATATGACTTGATATGCATCATTTGTAGTCTGCAGCATTTGTTATCAATCAACCTTTTGTTTATTATAAGTCTTTTTATACAATGAAAAATTCACAACTTATAATACATTGTACATACTCCGCGACATGAGTATCTGCCACAGTACGATGTTCAATTCAGTTCGAGGTTGTCAGAACTCATTCTGACAGTCTCTTAAGATTTACTGTCCTCTTGTATGTGGTTCATTTTGCAAGATATATTTCATATATATGCAGCAATTAAGAAGTCCTAATGTAGAATGTTATTAATTGCATATTGAAGAAAGACTTTATGTAAATACAACAGTCTGATGGTAGACAGTTACTGCATACATATATATATACAACATTCAGTGTTGATAACAATAGAGTTAAAAATAGAGTATTGTGAGTAGTACTAGGTATAGAAAGATATAATTTCAAACTAGAAATGATATCAGTTGTTAATATTGCCATTATCAATAAGAATTCGTTGCATAGTAATGAGGAAACAAACAGGTATGTCACTCCGCCATTGAGTGGCTGACTTGTTTTCTACAGTGGACAACTTTCTAAAATGCAGCACTAATTATTAGTCTCTCAATATAGTAAGAATTGAAGATAAAGATGATAGCTCACATCAAGCCAATACATTCAGAATTGACCATACTTCTGAAGAAAATTTTCGGTCAGAAATGTGGTCACAGCCTGAACTGACTGCTGAAGCCATAGTATGTAGAAATAGTTGTAAATAATTTTACTTCACTATGCTACCTCTACAAGTTATATCTAGATATATTCTTTGAGTATCCCAGGTAGCCTGGTGGTATTAGTAGCCAGTTACTGTGTGTAACATATACAGGGCTTGAATCAAGTCAGAACTTGTAAGAGACAGCTATTTTAGTATCAATGCACATGCTGACTTTGTTAAGTACAGTGGGTATATAGAAATCACTTGTTATGATCTTGATTATTATGTAAATGGAATTGGTATTAGTATGAGGTTATAATACTTTCCTTCTCAGTTTGTATTGCTGCAATTGATTTTAAATACAGTTGTCTATGAGAGAAATATGAAATATTCATGATACACTGCTATTTTAAAATTCTGTAGCAATATCTGTAGCCAGTAAGATGCTATTGTCTGTGTAATACTAAACACTCACCAGGATGGTTTCTGCTCAATAAATAAACAATATTAAGCAGTTATATTTCAGTACAAAAATTTGTCTTGCATTTGGCTGTTGTGGATTGGTGAGACTTGGAGTATATTACATGGAGAATCGACAGTAAGATAGGAAGACAATGTAGAGAGCAACTGATAGATTCATGTTCTACAGAATGGCTAGATTGCTTGCAACTAGGTCAATAGGACTCACTGACATTCAGATTGCATACTCCTTTTCAGCCATTTTATCTGTAGTATACAGCTGAATCCAAAATTTGTAGTCAGTTTCATACTTAAAAATTATGTGAATGTTTCATAAACATTTTGATATTGAGGTGATGTGGGCAATGTTATTGTATAGTAAAGATAAAATACATAGCTGACAGAAAACTGAACACAGAGTAATTTACAACAAATATATACTAAACTGTTAATTGGTATACAGAATTCACTGTAATATCAAGTATTGCTTATTTAATTCTTTCTAATAGTCACCTGCACTTCCTATAGCTATGATTTCCCTTGATGTAAATGATTATGAATAATTCCTACTAACATGCTATCTGAGTCGATGGATGATAATTGAAACTATATAATACATATGTAATATATGTTTTTCAGTATCAGTAACATAACTTGTATGTGGAAGTGGCTGGTTGCCTACTTACTATGTAAACAGTAACATTTCTTTCTGCAACTCTGACTTTTCAGTTCTTTGAAATGTAGACCAACTCTTGACTCAATTTGAAGATTCAGTAATTGGAGTCCCAAATATAACATTCAGGCAGAATCTCTTTAAGTATATTTTTAAAGTGTTAAGACAGAATCACTTCAAGAAAAGTATCATACACTGTATTCTGATGATATCTGTCATCTGCTGCACTACTGTTCAGTGACCATGTTCTGGCCTGCATCATGTCCAGCTATTGTATAGTGGATAGACCCTGAATGATGGCAACGCTGCTAACATCTGGATGGGTACTCTTAACTATCTGTAGAAGTTAATATGCAATTTAGTTATATTTCAGACAAACCAGAGCTATGGATTCATAATTCAACATACAGTTGATACCTTTCTCAATTGAGCTCTGGATATGAAGTACAATACTATCATTATAGTATGATTGGCCCAAACATACCAATATATTATGGATTCTGATTTAGCCATTTGTGAAGAGAACTGAGTCCTCTACATTACAATGCAGAGGTTTTTTCATTCTAGACGGTCCAATACAATATGCACTAAAACTATAGATTTGAAATGTCTCATCGTAGTTATACAGAAATGAAAGAATAAGGCCAATAACGTATTCATGACCAGTCATTACAGATACACATAAATCCAGAAGCTTAGTCATAATTGTGATATAGGCCTAGACTGGAGTAGTGTGTGATTCATTGATTGTAGCTGATTGGACTTCATACATACCATTTGAACTAGCAAGTTGAATCTAATTTCAATTATCTAACTTTATAGATTGGTTGATATCTGGTGTACATGAAGTTAAATGATGTGAAAGAGAATAGATACCACTTGGAGTTTTATTGGAACACAGGATATTCAAGCTTGTTCGCAGTATATGAAAAGTGAAGAAGAAATTGTGTAGAATATCATTGAGTTGAAACAATATTTGATATTAATTGAGTATTATACGATCTTGCTAGCATGATCAATTCAATCTTATGCCTACTGATAATTGATAGTACTATTTATATGTATTCATTCAATTTACAAATTACCATATAGTGAAATACTTCTAGTATACCTTCCATATGTAATTCAACTTTTCTGCATATTCCTTTCAATTAATGTTGGGTATCATTTGAACTCTAATATTAATTATAATAATATAAGTAGAGTTTGAAATATAAATTTACTAGCCACTTCATAATATATGCTGAACTCAGAACTGTTCAAATATATATCCCACAGATTCCACATTGGCAACAGGGCAAATTGACTCTAGGCTGCACTACAGAAACACAGGTATACCAGCAGCTCAGAGGAAGCATCCCACGGACCCCATTCGGCTGTGGAGCCTATAGCCATCACTCGAGGATTTGTAGAGATGTGAACATTGGCCTATGCCCATTTATACGGCTGCCGTGCAGAGATACACCTAGAACTGTCTTCACAGCCTGCGGTCTTTGCTGCAATACTGGTGCTCTGCACACTGTTGCTGCCAGTACGCATATGTGCCAGCTGGTAATTGAAAGTCTCTCCAGGAGTCAGGTTCAAAGCCTGCTTGTTGGCCTTCAAGATAGCCTGCTTGAGAGAGCCATGCTTCGAGAGTAGCAAAGTTTTCCATAGGAAGAGTTTCGCTAATGGCAAACTTTGAGTTTATGGAAGCTGTAGCTAATGGAAGGCTCTAAGTCTGGGGACGCTTTGGCTAATAGAAGGCTCCAAGTCTGTGGAAGCTGTGATGCTAACATTGATGTAGCCAACCTACTTGTCAAAGTGCTTCTGATACTATGATGACCCTCACTGACACCATCACTATGGCCATCTTCACCATGGCCATCAACACAATCAGCCTAGAACTGAATAGGTGCACATTCCCTTGCAATCAGGGGGAAGCTGGTAGCAGATTCCCCTTGATCATTATAGTTGGAGATCTGCTCTGCTAAAGCTCCAATTGTCTATCTTTCCTGCAGAATGTAAGGCTGCAATTGTCAACACCATGGGTATAGGGCATTGTGAGATTGGGTCACGGTGGCCATGCTAACAATACTGTGGGAATATTATATCCACTAACACCAAGGTTTCGGCAGCTACCACTGGCCTCGAGCCGATCGCCTCCAGCCACCTGCCTCCCGGTTCCTGGTTCCTGCATCTCAGCCAGTCCTTGGATCGAGCACCCAGGAGCATAAATGGGAGTATATAGTGAAGTGAGATTGGGAGTGACTTGCCTCTGGAGAGTGAACTTGGGAGCATGCTTGGGAGTATACTTGAGAGCGTCTTGAGAGCTTACCTGCAAGTGTATAGTCAAGCAGGCTGGGAGTGGGTCATTGAGTGCAAGTACGAGCATTTTTGAGAGCATGCTCAGGAGGGTACTTGACAATATACTTGGAGGTATACTTGGGAGTGTCTTGCGAAATTAATCAGGAGCATATCGTCAACGAGGCTGGGAGTGATGCATTGTTTGCAATTGGGAGTGTGTTTGACTGCATGCTGGAGAGTGAACTTGGGAATGTAATCAGTGGTGTACTTGGGAGCACACTTGGTGTGTACTTGGAAGGGTTTGGAGAGCTTACTTCAGAGCGTTGAGACAAGCAGGCTGGCAGTGTGTTGCACATTGCGATTGGGAGTATACTGGAGAGCGGGGCTGGGAGTATGCTTGAGAGCATCTTGAAAGCTTACTTGGGAGTATGCAATGAAGTCCATTCAGACGTGTTGCTGAATGCAGCATAATATATAGTATCGCGCACACATATTCGCATGCATAGTGTGGTAATCTAGTCAATGTGTGGGTCCATACGACCTGATAGTGCCATGCATCGAATATGTTGTGCATTACCATCGAAGAAACAGCATCTCTAGGAGTTAAGTGTCGTATAACATCGTTTTTCCCAGTGAAGATATGCAGTCACTATGCAAAAGTCTTGGTGATTCGGTACACACGCAACCTATTGAATTTATGGGGTTGTGACATTGGATGCTTGCTACACCTTTCACAATGCCTCTAACCACCTGGTGAGTGATGTCCCTCGTAGAGAAGGGGGCAATGCTCTTTCTCATGTACTTGAGATACTCTTTAGCGGTGATTAGCCCGGTTAGAGGGTGACCATGGTGAGCAGTCCACTATTTCATTGCTTGTGCTTCCGACCGCCAATCCCTGAAACATGACCCACCCAGCGGTTGAATATGTATTGCGACTGGGAGACAATGAAGATCTACCATATGAGCAGTAAAGAAAGACAGACAAATAACACAGGCCGAAATGTGTCATATCTACACACCAAATCCATTACTGTGAACTATTAACTAATACCTGCACAAGAACAACTATTGGAAGTGGCAAGCAAAGCACAGACCAAAGCTTGAGGACAGAGATGTATTCCACAGGCTACAATGGGCACTTGCACATAAGGATTGGACACATAAGGAGTGGGAAGGCATTATTTGGAGTGATTAATGCTCAGTAGAGAACAGTGATTCAGGGTGGCAACATTGGGTCTTTTGACAACCATTCGAAAAGTGGTTTAAAGACTGCACTTCACCGCACTGACAGGGCACAGGGGTTTCCTCGATGGCCTGGGGTTTGTTTTGGGGCAGAAGCTGTGACACCTTCTGCACTCTTATTTTCAAATCGGTCAACGATGGTGTCTATGTCAAGCTCCTTATGTACCCTTTTCTTGCAGTTCTCAAACACATCCATGACACCCTAGGGCATTCTGTCTTCCAGCTGGACAATGCTGCAATATATCAAGCTGCTGCGGTTATGGATTGTTTTGAGAAATACAACATCCAGGTGGATGACTGGCCACCATATTCCCCAGACCGCAACCCCATGCAGTATGTCTGGGTAGAGCTGAAGCGCAGGCTGCTTAGAAAATACACAGAGATTGGATATACAAAAGAAGGCCCGGATAAAATGAATGCATGGTTGGTTGAAGTTCTGCCGGAGATCTGGGAGGCGATACTGGAGGGATACATTGAGATACTGTGGAAAAGCATGCCGGACAGGGCAGCTAATGTAAATGATGCTAAGGGATGGTATTCAAGATTCAGAGTATGTAACTCTATTTGATTTTGTTTCTCCTTACACAGTCATCATTATAAGTATCTAGACACTTTGTATTGTTCGTTTAAAGACTGTATCATTTTTGGTTGGGGTGTAATATTGATTTTCTTGCTGGAGGGTGTGTTGGTGAGGGGGTGTATGGATTGAATCACCAAGGCTTTTGTGTAGTGACTGAGCAAAAATTCCTTAGTCTTATGTGTTTTAAACAACTGTTGTCTGGGAGATCTGTCCATGTAGTGAAATGAAATTCTAATGATACAAATTGACAATGCTTAATTTGTTGAATGTCTACCTAATAATCTTCTTCATCTTTCGCTAATAGACCAGAATATCCACAGAAATTGGGCTTATACTTACACAGATATTCGAAACAACAACTATGAATATCCAGGTCTAATACAATCAAATTCAGAAGACAGAAAGTGGTATTGGTATTAACCACAGTTCCTGCAAATAGCAAGTGTTAACTAGCTACAATCAGTTTATGGGGGTGTGGTAGTTCAATATTCACAGAAATATGTCTATATTTTACAATAATGATCATCAAAGTGTACAATGGCTTGTTATGGTCAACAAATTGCTATCTGCCTCAATTTTCCCCAAGCTGGAAGGGATAATATGCACCAGACTGCAGATTATGGAATATTATCACAATGGTAATATACATTCAACTCAGAAAATGATACAGGACTTCTATTCAGATCACAGCACACTCTTAAAGGTGATCACTTGCCTAGTTATCTCAGCCAGTGGAATGTATATTTGGAAACTATTTCTGTGAAATGATATTATACCTTAACCAAACAAGCAATGAATATAGCGGTATGACTAATTTGCTATGCAGAACTTCAGAGAATATACCAAAATATTGTATGCAGCAAAGTTAAATTCCAGACTGTGGACTTTGGGTAATGGTATGAAGTATCAATGGGGAAAGAAAGAAAGGGTTGACATATGGTGTGGCTCTGATGAGTGCACTGGCTAGAATGGGGTATGTGCATATTGACAATATTCACCAATGATTCCACCAGTCCGGACGGACCCGGTCTGGGGTAGAGCTCAGTGCGGTCCGGTCCCACTGGAAGGTCGGACTGGACCGAGCCCCAGACTGGCAGTCTGGGACTGGACAGGCTTGGTCTGGACCAGTCCAAACAGGATAATATTTATCAATTTCAAAGTAGATCTGAAAAACTAAAGAAGTGAGACAGTAATCCCTGCAACCCTAACTCAGACACAATGTCACTTCATAACAACCACCCGCTGCGAGCAATCACAATGAACCAACCCACCCACTGCTAGCAAGCACCACCACGAGAAACCGAACCATACCAAATGTTGAGAGCAACAGAGAAGGTATGAAGAAGCTCAATTGTCTGTCGATCCAAAGAGAAGGAAAAACCATAGACTTATATAAGAATGTGAGAGAAGGAAAACTCAATGCCGATTGTCAAAGCCGAAGCCCAATGCCGAGCAACAGCGCTGAGCCCTCCTCCTCGCCATGGGGGAAGGCGAGGCTGGTGGGGGCAGGCGAGGCCTATGGGGGCCGTAAGCCACCAGCCTCATGCCCGAGCCCGCCAGCACCGAACACTCGGGAAGCCACTGGGCCAAATCCCTAGTCAACACCAAATGAGTGGCGAGTGAATGCCAAATGAGTGGTGAGTGGAAAGTGGAAAGTGGCAAGTGGCAAGTGGCAAGTGGTGAGGGGTGAGATTTGCATTGTGACTTGTGAATGGCAAGATGAATCTACATGTATGAGTGTATGTGTATGAGACTACTTGTTGACTCAGTGTATCAGTAACTCCAAGCGTATTCGGGCCGATTCGGCCCGAGTGGACTGGTCAAAAGCAGTCCAGGCCAGTTCAGTCCCGGTCCCGAAAAATTGGGGATTGGTCCGATCCCGGACCAAATATTTCTTGGACTGGACCTGGACTAGACTGGACGGTTCCAGTCCGGACTGGTCCATTGCTGGACTGGTGGAATCATTGATATTCATTGGATTGGAGTGATGATTGATATTACTGGCTTAGTTAAAGTGTATACTATTCTCACATTATACCACTACATCCAAAGGAACACTTTCAGATTGGCTTCTTCTGGACCTTATACATCCAGTAGCCCAACTTTGATTCCACAAACAGTAGTAATTGCAATCACAGAGGACTTTCCAATGGCAAAAAACAAGAATTTCGCCTCAATATAATCCTCTAACTGCAAACATAATACTTGCTACTGTGCATCCTCACCCGCCTGGACGTTGACTGGGTGATGGTTTAGAAGTGCTGTGTATGTTGACAGCTCCCCGGGCTAGCAGTATATTTCCAGATGTGTGGCCAGAGGGGTTCAGCATCTATAAATAGCAGACAGATGAGGATGGAGTCCACCAAGAAGAGATGATTACTCACCAGCCAGGAGTCGTGCAGGTGGACATCACTGACCTGGTTGCTGAGGTCAAAAAATAGGAATGTGAAAAGTGGAGGATCGAATCTGAATGTGTCAGGATGCCGATTGGAATGCAGATGAAATGGCGGATCAAATTGTGCAATGTGAGAACCTAGTGAATGACAACAAGCGGGTGCTTATGGTGAAACATGTGGAGGGCGACAGTTTAGTGCAACAAGCCTCCAATGTAAAAGACAAAGCAGAACCACCCATGGTTGAAAATGGGATGGGAAAGGGGATGGGGAGACAAATATGAGAGATCACCACAAAGAATACAGTTAGAAGTTAATACAAGGCAAGCTGGGCACAGCCTTGGGAGAAGTTGAAGCAAGCAAGCAAGCATTGGCAACTGCTGAAGACAAGATAGACAAGGCCAGTGGTATGATGGACTAACCATAATGGACCTGAATGTGATTTAAGAGGCCGGAATTTGAGTTAACCAAAATTCTGTACACATTCGCATATTTCGAATTAACTCCAAAATTCATGTTTTCACCACGATGATCATGGGATCGCAGACTAATGACAGTACATTAATGCTTCATGCTGTCACCACCATTCTAATTACTCTGCACCTCCCCTTCAGAGCCTATGCCCTGGAGAGTGGTAGCAACAGATCGGTGCCGCCACTTTGAGTCCCAGTCCAGGTCCGAACTGAACCATTGCCAAATTGGCGGTCCCTGATTTTAATACACCCGAAACGTCAATTTGAGTACAGGTCGATGGACATCTCACAACCCACCTCAATTGGGCCGGTTGTCTGTGTGTTGTCCAGCGGGTCCATCTGTAGATTCATATAATGCTCTAGTATTTGCAGTTAGATAATAGTATATTATCAAAACCGCATATTCAACATCCAATAATCACTTTGTGCATGTTTTGCAGTTTGCAATATTGATTATTTTGGAATCTGTGTTTTTTCCTTCTATATTTGGTATTTTTGCCAATTAAGGCAGTCAATAGTTCTGTTATGAGCGAGAATATCCACGCAATGCCTTGATTACCCAATATGCAAGACGAATAATCGTTGACACTCCATTGACGCTCATTTTTTTGAAGGGGCAACAATGATTTCATGCACTATTTTGCCTGAAATGGCCGCCGATAGTTCATGTATGAATTATTGCCAGACAGTGACACTTAGATTGGCCAAGGTGTAAGACCAAAAATCGTTGACTATCCGTTGACATTCATTTTCAGGATGGGGCAGGGAGTGTGTCACTATGCGTTTTGCCCCTAAAGGCAGCCAATACCTGATTTATGAATGTCTGCAATCAGTCGCCACTTGGATAACCCAACATGCAAAGCCAAAAATCTTTGACGCTCTGTTGACACTCGTTTTCAGAATGGGGCAGTGACCATGTCACATCGTTTTTGCCAATACAGGCTGCCAAGAGGCGGTTATGCATAACAGCGACAACATCAATTGACAATTACCTTCTGTACAAGACCTAAAGACGTTGGCGCTCTGTGGACGCTCATTTTCAGAATGGGGCAGTGACCGTGTCACTTCCTATTTTGCCTATAAAGGCTGCCAATACTTTTATTATATATAACCACCACAAAATCACTGTTTAATTACCTGGCTTACAAGACCAAAAATTGTTGACGCTCCACTGATGCTCATTTTCATGATGGGGTAACGATGATATCATGCAGTGTTTTGCCTGCAAAGACTGTCAGAAATTAGTATATGAATTATTGCCCCAAATTGCCTTTTAGATAACCCAAGATGCAAAGCCAAATATCGTTGATGCTTGGTTGACACACATTGTCTGAAAGAGGCATTGACTGTGTAGCTTTCTCTTTTGCCTATAAAGGTTGCCAATAGGTTGGTGATGCACAATAGTGACCATATCACTTTTCAATTGACTGACTTAGAAAACCAAATATCGTTGATGCTCCGATGATGCTGAGTTTCAATCTATTGTCTAGTCAAAATCTGCTCACATGAATCATTGTAGCATAATTATTTCAACTCGATGGCTGCATTTCTAACTGATTGGCACTCGGCCCATTGGCCAAGCGAAGCCCTGTTATATTCTTGCACGGATCACTCTCAACCAATTGAAATTCATATATCTTGCTGAAATTCATCTTTTGCCCACAATAGATCTGTTTATCAACCAATACTCACATGTGACTGCTCACAATTCTGCCAAAAAAATCCTCTACATAAAATTCTTGCTCAAGCAACATATTGAACCTGGTGAAAACATATTGACCCATTCTGTCCTACTTTTTCTTGATTCCCTTCTTCCTTCTCATCTCCATTGCGGTGAAAGTTACAAAGCCCTGTTCAGCCTTCTTCTTTGACCACTGTGGTGGCCGAATCAATCCGGGAACATTTGGTGCGGCACTTCCATCCCGCTGCTCCCAGCTTTCCGGAACCTTGATGCTATTGTCTAGCTCAATATTAGATTCACTGTCCGCCTCCTCATTATCTTTGCTTACAGTTGGATTCTCCTCCTCACCATTCCAGTTAAGCCAATTGTCGGTGTCGGAAATGCTTTCAGGTGTACAATCCTCAACACCCTTGGCTGGATGACGATCGATTCTCTTGTTTCAGCGGACGTTGTATACCTGTGTTAATCCTGCAGGGAGGTTCTTTGCAGACAACGGAGGTTGAACACGTGATCATTCCGACGATTTAAATTCAGCCGCACCACGATGTTGAAAGCTTACCCAGGATGCATTGATGATCTCTTTAGTACCTGAAATGTATCCTATGGCTGTCATTTGGCTGTTTGGAGCAGGAGATTCATTCTGTTTAGCATGTAGGTTTTAGCTGCCCTGCCAGATCTCCAAAAAGTCGTGGACCTCAGCCATTCTGTTCAATTTTCCTTCCTCCACCTGTCTCTTTAATTCCAAATTGTTTTCAGGTTCTGTCCTACAGAATCCTGGGTCATCGCTTGCCAATATCCCTTCATGGGCTAGATCAAACTGCCCTACAACGACTGTTTTGCGAAGAGACTCTCCGATTGTAATCACTGGCTCGAGCAGATATCATCCCACCCAAGGGAAGATCTGGCCTCAACTCCGACCCCATGTGGTATGATAGACAATATGTTTTGTGCCACATCAGAGAGATCAGCGTGCTGTGAGAGCGTTTTGCCTTGTTGGCGCCACCAGTTGGTGATATCCGGTAACCAAAATGTACTGCTAATCTCTATTCGGTCGGAGTGGTAATCATTCAGCTTTTGATTAACAGGACCCCAGTTCTTTAGTGATTCTGGCAGTGAAATCAAATGAAGTCTCGCAGCCGTCAATAAGCGTGCTGCACAATCCCTTCATCCAGGTGTTGATTGAGTGACATTTTTCGGCACTCAGTAATCTTCATCATCGCTGGACATATCATATGCATCAAGAGAACATTGAACAGATCCAGAAGCAGTTGCAAAGGGGAAACAATTGTTCCTACGTACGCTTTTGGGTTGAATGAGTCAAAATTGGCTATGTTTCGCACAGTATTCGTTGTCCACATTCTTCAGAAACGCCTGTTGGTATTTGATATTATCAGTAGTCTCGTCCGGAGGATTAATATCTATTCCCTGGTCCCACTGCCTATATGATCGCTACTCCCTGAAAGGATCAAGAATGTGTGTTTAAACGAGATGCATACCCATTGTTTGAGTAACTTCAGCTTACTATTTGGACAGCTTTTGGCACACAAACTTCATGGCGAAGAATAAGTCTTCCTTCCATTGAGGGTTTTTCTTGGCTAAAGCGCACATAGTGCCATCCAAATGATTGAACATGTCCTTGTAGATAGTGATAATGTGATACAGAGTAACTGTATGCCTTTTGGACATCCACAGGGTCCAGGATCAGAACGGCCCTAAAAATTCCATCACATATTGGACGATGGTCCATTCATCCTGTGTTGCAAAGCTTGGCACGGAGTGAAAGCAAGGGTTCTGGGTAACCCGGCTGCGGTCCGGGTTGGAACAGGAACCGAGGCTGCAGCTCGGATCTGGAACTGCCAAGGAACCGAAATGCTCGATGACGAGCTGTTCCAAACCCGAATCGCATCTAAAACCGCGGTTTTTTGGCTGGGTCCAGCATGCAGCAGAGCTTCGTTATTGCGAACTCAGAACTTTGGCTCCAAATAAGCATTTGAGTTATAATCATATCACAATATGATATATATGTAAAAGATACAGTGTTGGATGCTGCTCTACCTCCCGATCTCTAATTGGCGATCTGATGAATATTCATTGAGTCACTGCGAAAAACACCCAACTGTCAGGGTTATTTCATAGCGACTCAATGAATATTGATCCGATTGCAAATTGCAGATCGGGAGGTGAAAGAGCATCCAAAACTGGATGATTTACGTATATATCATATTGTGATATGATCAGTACACAAATCCTTCATCGGAGCCAAAGTTCTGCGTTCGGAAACATGTGGAACCCCGCACAAAACCCACGGCCCGGTGCAGTTCGGTGTTTCAATGGGGTAAATCCCATTGTAATGGTTGGAGTTCAGTTCGAACCCAGACCTGGAACTGAACCGCGGATTTGGATCAGTTGCTAACAGTTGTGGCAGGTAATCACTGCATTTTCGATTGTAGAGCTACTCTCAGGTGAATTCTTGCAATTGGTAGGCTCCCTCATGCAACCCCAATGTCGAGTCCCACTGTGTTGTCATGTCCAAAGTATGTAGTACTGCAATTTGTACTTTAGCTTTTGGACAGCCAATGTACTTGTTTCTACAACCAGGCGTCAGGGTAATTAATACAGCAAGCATTTGCAGCTATATGAAGGTCACTTTCAGAACATTTCAAATTTCTTGAAATCCATACTTTCGCAATTATCTTTGCTAAACCTTGTCCCATAGCTGAGACCTTGTTGATTCTAGAATTGCCCTCTTTCCGAAGTCTTTGACTCTTCCCAATATCTGTGCTCTCATTCTCTCCAAATTGCTGATCATGCTCATGGGCTTCCAAAGACTTGGTGCGACCTTTACCCCAAGACTGCTCATGAACACACCCAAAGCAAGCTGAGAGATGTATGCCATGCATGCTAGGTGGTTTCTCAATGCGTGCAACTCGATGCAGGAGGCTTTGTGGGTTGATTGAAGTTCCCCAGTTATTGAGTAATTTGATAAAGTGGTATCAGTCATAATTCCAAGTAAATGGCTGTCGGAAAGCCCAATACGATCAAAACATTCCTGCAAATGGATGGCTAGCCTCGCTCCAGTATGTGGACCCTCGACCTATGATCCTTAATTTGCTTTCGAAAGAGGAAGAGCAGTGGCTATGAACCTGATCAGAAGCGAGTTATACTTCACGCAATTCCCAATTGCGATCCATAGATCAAGCAATGACCGACATTATTGTTAATTTGTTCGTTACTGAGTACCTGTCTAAAGCTAAACTAACTTTATCTTTTGACAGCAATTGTTTCCTAATTGCATCCACTGGTAGTGAGTATTCCCTCCAGCAAATGTTGATAAGGGTGCTGGAGCACTGTAGCATCAGCCCGCTTCGTAATCCATTATATGACTGTCATAAGTCTTGGTATGTTGTAGCATTCGGTGAAATATGAGCCGAAACAAATTGTAACATAAGGTCACAATCCCAGGTGTTTTGGTCAAATTCAGCAGCTACAACGGCCTTAGCTAACTGTTTAGAGTGTTTTTTCGGTGAACTCAGTTAACATAGATCATATCTAAATGTCAAATATCAATGTCCTTTGGGAATTGACTATTGTAATTTGTCAACTTCCTTGTCTCTTCAGTATAGCCGAAGCTGTTTCATCAACAGTTGACCCTGTCAATTCAGTTACTTCTGATTCTGTTAATTTGTATAACTTTGCTATTTGCACTTTTACCAGGAAGTGTTTCCTCATTGAGCTGGTCCCATGTTCTGATGGATGGCGAAGAACTTGATGACAAATGATATATATGATGGAGGGGCTGCTGCTCTCTTCAATTCCACAATGCAAATTCAAACGCCATGAAGGCGCATGTCTTGAATTATTCCAATCTATTGAACACTTGGAGCCCACATTCATTGAAGTCCAACAGGCATCAAATATGATGTATAAAGTAAGGTCGCCCAAATGAAGAATCAAGACATGTTTAGTTGTGGAAAATATCATAACCTTGAGCAACAAGGTATTTAAAGGTTTGGAATTTGACATGGCGGTAGGAATTTGAATTCTGCGTAATTCAACTTGAGAGACCTTCATGATGTTTCATATTGTGAAATGGAATGCTGGTACTTAAATACTCACTCTGGAGCTATGAGTGAGAAAAATGTAAGACGTGTGAGACATTACATGGACAGTTGTGAAAGTGAACACAAGAACTTATCGGAATGAGTTATAGTTATAAACCCAATGTAGGAACGATGCAGTGCAGTTCGTTGCTGTGTAGCTCTCTAAGCCCCCACCAAAACTGTTGATGGTGTTGACGCATATTTTCAGGAGGTGGTAACAATATTGTCACTAGCATTTTTGCCCATTAAGGCGGCCAATACTCTGATTATGGATTAATGATGTTGCACCGCCCTTGGATTATCCAAGATGCAAGATCGAAAATTGTTGACGCTCAGTTGACGCTCAATTGAAGGAGGTCGCAGCCACATTGTCAAAAGGCATGTTTCTGTGTAAAGCCGGCTAACCCTTTGATTACGGATTAATGTCATTGCACCGCCCTTGGAGTACCAACGGTGCAAGACAAAAAATCGTTGCCGCTGCACTGACACTCATTTTTAGGAGGTGGTGGCCATATCGTCACTAGAATTTGCTCCTATAACGGAGGCCAATACTCCAATAATGGATTGAGGTCGTTGCAGAGCCCTTGGATCATCCACCATGTAAGATGACAAATTGTTGATGCTGTATTGGTATTGACTTTTTGGTGGTAGTAAAATCGTAACGAGTATTTTTGCCTACCAAGGCGGCCAATACATCGATTATGGGTTGATGTCATTGAACAACCATCAGATTATCGAAGGTGAAGGACCAAATATCATTGATGCCCCATGGATGCTGATTCTCAGAATGGGGCAACGAGTGTGTCACTTGCCGTGTTGCATATAAAGGCGAGCAATACTTCCACTTTGGAATGATGTGACAATCCAGCCGGTAGATTGCAGTAAGTAAAAGGCTGTAAATCGTTGACGCTCCGTTGACACTTACCTTGAACACACCCTAACAGTCATTTTATGCGGGGAGTGGACCCATAGTGTAGTGGTATGGTCTTGCCAACACTATGCTGCATTTCACGGGTTCGAATCCCGCCACTCCCCCCACTGCACCGATGCAGCCGATCGAAAGTGGACTCCCTGTATAGTGCAGGTTGATGTCGCACGAAACCGAGCTCCCTGTGTCAAACTCACCATAGGTCGAGCATACAAGGAGATTCAGTAATGAGGGTGGGCAAGGTGGAGTTCCAATGGCCTTGTGCCCGCCACCGGGTAGCGGGAAGTGGGAGGAAACGACTTTGCCTGAGTCAGAAGTAGGTGCTGCGTGAGCTAGTTTGGCCGTAGTTTTGCCGATGGATGGACAGGAAGTTTCCAATGGACAGGGGTATGAAAATATGTTAAGTAAATGCCATGACCGCCAGTGGTCGGCCGGCTTGTGGTAACTTAGCTGGGCACCCCTTTGGGGTGATTGCAAAATGATTACAAACAAACAAAACAAACAGTCATTTTATGCTTTCTAATTGGATGACAGATTCATATAGTCATTATTGATAACCAATATAACATTTCTATGTATAATCATTTCCATACATCAGCAGAAACTATTTCCATCCGGGCGGAATGGCTGCGTCCGAGTGGACGCGCTCCGGCAGAGCTTATCAGAGACACCCCAGTGGCAGATTAGTCAGCGCTTGGTGCCAATATCACGCGTCGCGTTGCTTATCGCCCTCTGATCGCAGTTTCGCCGGTTCTTCTTGCTCTGTCGGTATCCTATTGTACATGAAGACTGAGGCATTGTGGCCAGCTGTGACCATACGTCGGAATGGGTTCATTGGGTACATTAGCAAAATGTAAATCGGTCCAGAAGCCACAGGACAACCTCCCAGACTCTCCGGTTGCCTTCACCAGTGCTGCTAAGTACTTCCAGATGCTCCCAGGCCCCCCTGGAGCTTTGCAAAGTGCTCTCAGACTCTACAAGAGCATGCACAGGTGCTCCTGAAAGCACCTGCAGTGATGGAGGTGCATTCAGGATGCTACGATATTTGACTATTAGGATACTTGAATTTTGGAGCAGCCGAGACCGCTGCACAGCTCTGTGGGAGACCTGGTGCTGTATTCTCAAAGCAGTGGTTCTTGGGGATCCATAAGCATAAGGCATTTCATCTATCATATTCGTCTTTGTTACAGTCACAAGATTCGCTACCTCATAATATGGCATGCATTATTTAAGTATCTCTATATGTTTACATACGGTCAATCTGGCCATAGATTGTAGTGGAGCATAATTGGAGGAGTATCTCGCGACATCTAAACGGAATTCGTGAGAAAGAATCGTTCTAGCTCGAGCATCCCAGGAAGGAAGGGAGAAGATATGATGCAACCTGGCCGTGAGAATCCATGCAAATGCATCGATCCAGATGAGATGAAAATGAGATGATGTCTATCTACCCCGGGGTCTCCCCAATATGTACTCCCCGTTGCTCAGTCCACTGCCGGTATCTCTGTCTATCTGTACACCTGCTGTCGCTCATTCACGATGTACTTAGAGGCCGAGATCGAGCAAGTTCAGTGATGCATTTGGAGGCCGAGATCGAGTGAACTCAGAGATGCACTTGGAGGGCGAGATTGAGCACACTCAGAGATGCACTTGGAGGCCATGATAGAGCGAGTTTGGAGATGCGCTGGGAGGCCATGATCCAGCGAGTTCGGAGATGCACTTTGACGCCTTGATCAAGCGAGGTTGGAGATGCAATTGGAGACCGAGATTGAGTGAACTCAGCGATAGGAAACTGGCTGGGAGCGGGAGGCTGTCGATCTTGGGATGATGTTGAACTTAATGTATGCTGTACTCGGTGTTAAGTCATGATCATAGCATGGAGAGATAGAGCGGGATGATTTAACTTCGTGTTCTTAGGTGATGGTAGAGTTGAGCACAAGAAATAGTGAGATCAGAGGAGATGGGGGAAATCATGATGAGAAGCTGGAACTTGGAGGATTGCGTGTGCAAGTCAATTTACCATCCCCGATCCGGCAGGTATGAGTCCTGATCCGGCGGGTAATACCACCAATGCGTGGTCTTCTAAACCCAATCAGGCAAGTCGTACCCCTGATTTCGCAGGTCCGCATGTATCCTCCATATCATTCTCATCTTCAACCCCCATCTCTCTATTTCTTGTCCACAACTCTACCATCATCGCAAGAACACAATGTTAAGTCATCCCTCTCTATCTCCCAATGCCATCATCATGAGTTGACACTCAGTGCAGCATACTCTGAGTACAGCATACACCCAAGATAATCTGTCGTCCCTTCATTCTCATAATTTCGGGTTGACCCCTGAATGTAGCTTCAGCTTCCGGCGTTCCTCCCTACCGATCGACCGCCATCAGCCAGTTCTCCATACGAGATTCAAAGCTAAAGTCACCTTGTCAGATTACCAAGGTGGCGAGTTAACTAACTGATGAATTGGATCCTGGCGCGCCGTTCATCGACTGCCTCCAAGTACTCGTCCAATCTTGCTTGATCACGGCCTCCAAGTGTATCTCCAGACTCGCTTGTTCACATCCTGCATGTTCGCACAATCGTGGCCTCCAAGTGCATATCTAGAAACTCGCTCGATCATGGCCTCCAAGCATATCTCGAAATACGCTCGATTACCGCCTCCAACTGCATCTCCACAGTGGCTCGATCACGGCCTCCGAGTACATATCTGAGAATACTTGATCGTCATTTCCAGCCGCACCTCGAATTGATCTCAAACCCCGCCTGCAGCCAGTCCGGTTATAGCGTGTGTAGATGGGTAGCTATATAGATCCATAGATACATAGATGAGAATAGAAACTGAATACATGACTGTGATTCGAGGTGTTCCGAGACATGTCGCCGGCGCTCCCAGGTGTGTCGCCGGCGCTCCCAGGTGCTCCCAGGCTTGTTGCCGGCGCTCCCAGTCACTCTGAATGCCGGCAGGAATGCCCTCCTAGGGTCTGATACTCTCCTGAAATTGACGCATCTAAGTTTACACTCCACATCCTCTCAGACACCCCTGGAGGCTTCCAGTGACTAAAATACATTTTCCTGATGCTATGCAACGTGACCAGTCACCTGGGCAACATGAAGCGTGAATTCTCCGTCAGAGGGTACAAGGTTCCGTCAGAGCCGTCAGAGCCACCCGGAGCACCCGGGGGTTTCTGAAGGCAACCAGAGTTGTTGCTGATGTATGGGCGATCAATGACGTAGCCCTATCACATTCCAGCACAGTTGGCGAGCAATTGATGGCCAGTAGATCCATTCACTAGTTGTTGATGAGTATTGCCTGACTTCCTGACCTTTCCTGATCCAGCTCCTTCTCTTTGATCTCCATGACCTGCACCAGGTCTGAGCGGAGAGTTATACAGTTGGACACATGGATGAATGCAGCATGATGGTAACCGATTGAACTGGTTCCCATTGCACACTGACCGCTCCTTCTATGACTGGTATGACATCACTGACCCGAACTTTCTCAGCAAATTTTTTCTCAAATTTTGGTTTTGCTTTCTCACTTTACAGTAACAGGCCAGTTGATATCAAGTTTGTTGGTCGTCTACTCACTGGGTTTGGAATCAAGAACGATCACAGGGCCCGTATGACCCTTGCACATGCACAGATGAATTATCATGTCTCACATGTCGGTTACTGACAAGAAGGTACAGCTGACGTGCAGCAATGCAGGTACACACAATGCATTTCCACGAGATATGATGTCAAAAATCGCAATGTGCTTATTCATTCCTCTGCGGACGCAGTAGCCGTCAACATTTCTTCGTCCGAATCTGATTTTCATCTGGTCATGGGCTAGGGAGGCAATCTACATGGGTAAAAGCTCACGTGTTTAATTGGCTTCTATTTCTGTATCAATTTTGAATTGGGCGCCACCTTTGGTTGGAGAGATGCTAGGCATTTATGATACTGTGATTTCCCAGAACCTAGCCTCATATGTCCACATCCTGGTCGAGACATCCCTTGCGGCATTTGTTATATTCCTGGAATGATATCACAAGTCTCCAACAGCTCACCAAATGTTGTTGGTGCAGGTGTCGCTGTTACTTCGTCCATTTGGGGCTTAACGACTGGCGGAACCCTTAATTAGGCAGTCTTGTACATTGTATCTCCTGCACGGGGATAGTCGGCCGCCTACCCCCGACCCGGTTGTGTCAATTCGTCAAGCTTCACCTGCCTCTGAGCAAATCTCTCCATGTGCTGCTGTACTGTTTTGGAAATTGTGCCGATCACCCAGCAGGGTTCGTCATTTTCGCTCAGCTTGCCCCGCTCTTCATCTTCATCACCTTCTTCATCCTGCCCATTATCTGCATCGTCAGAACTTGGAAGATACCTCAGACTGTCTCCCATAGCAGGCAAAATCTCGTCAAATGTTTTTTCAGGCTTTCTGGATGTCAATCCCACATTTTCAGCATTTGTCATATCTTCCTGCTCCTGCTTAATCGCTGTCTCTGCATCATCAACTCGTTTTCTTGCTCCAGCAGTTTCTCTCTCCACATAATCGTCAAATCATTGCTCTTTATCTGCTTTGCTCAAAAATTGCATTTCTTGTTGTTTCTCTGCAGCATGCTTGTTGTTGGATCGCAAGCTGGGCAATGCCCCAAGGGCTCGGACACTTTCGGCCTCGAAGCCAAACTTGTCTGAAGTGGCCTGATGGCATCATCATGTAGAGTGCATGGTCAGTTTGCCGTGTGTGTCTGCCGGAAGTTGCGAAAGGATCCTTTTCGGAGAGTTGCTCATTGTATGTTGAGTTAACTTTTCTGTAAGGTAAGATGTTGGATGTTGCAAGATGTGGATGATATGGAGGTAAGCTGCGTCATTCATGTCAAGTATGGTACATCTGATCAACCTGAACAAAGCAAAATCTGCGTTTTGACTGTCACTAACGTGGGAATAGTTATGCTATCCGTACAACATAACTCAGAACATAGTGTCTGTTTCATGGAACACCCAAGGGATTTATTATGACAAATATCACTGGATGTCCTTTCTGTTGGAGAATTTCCTGATTACATATGACAAACATCAGAAGTCAGCTGTTGTTCACATTTATATATCACAGTAAACACACACACAGCGTCGGCCCGACTTAGTGCAAATCACTGGATGGTTTGACAATGTGCAACGTGCGGCATTATGCAGCAGGATTCATCATTAGTAGAGCTTGCAAGTTGGCTGTTACTCATTCTGTTTTGACTTGAAGCATACTATCTATTCCTCAAGACTTCCCACTTCTTTTCGTTATTATCTTCCACTACTCATCCACTCAAGCAGATCATGGCTACACACACAGCTCAGCCAGGTGAGCGGGGATCTGAATCGAGCGAAACATCAGACTCTTCATGCAATACGTCACTGCCTGGGACACAGCAACATCCCAGACACAAGTTAGTTCACTGCCACCCTGCCAATGCAGCCACTGTAAATATGACCCAGGCCGCACATTTATACATGGTTCGTAAAACCGGAAGCAACAAGAACAAGTAGTAGTATGGGATTGGATGTGAGTCAATCTATATCAACGAAGACAGCCATGAGCCACCGATATAACGTACAGTGGGTATACACAGAGAGCTTCATGACCAATTTATAGCTGCCTATAATAGGTTACTCCCATGGTCCACCAAGGCATTTGTCTGCACAGTCCGCTGAAAGGGACATCAATCTGCTGTCGGCTCAGGGATATTCTGTAAAGAATTTTGTGTTAAACGTCCTCGAGAGTGGACGAAAAAGGCATTAAACACCTTACAGGAGGCTATGGAAGAGTATATGTTAGAGGTAATAGCCAAATCTCATTTTTAGAAGCATCTATTTTCTTGTTGGTTTTCAACATGTCTGCCACCATGGCAAGGCAAGGAGGTCGAGTAAAGCTAGAACTGTCCAACATGCTCCTCGCCGGGAACATGGCCAATATGACCAATGGAGGGTTTTCGTGCGCTGCAATAGAGGAAACGCAACATCTAATGAAGAAACCTCGCCCCAAAGTACAGGAAGAGAGGAAGCAGAGAGTTGTGATTCCTGCGCATAGAAATGTGAAGGCTGCGAAAGAAAGACAGCCGGCTATGCTTCTAGAAAATAATACGAACCGCTGCGTTACTTGCCAAAATGGGACAGTGAAGAATCCGCAGACATGGTGGAGGCGCATAGGAATGGCTGCAGCTGTACCCGACTGACACAGACAGCAGACACCAGAACCGACCCCAACTTTGCCCTGAATGCTACATGCACCACCCGGTGAGAATCAGGGAGCTCAACGTTCCCAAACCGTCAGTTTGCCTGCCATATATTCGTATTTACATGCTCCTCTTCCCAATGTTCAGTGTTTCAATCATGATGCATATGCCAAGGATAGCAAGCACGATAAAGATTCTATCCCAGATTTGCTGACTGAGGAAGGAACATCCACTGGCTAGTACACTATCTGCGGGGTGGTAATGCAGCAAGCATCAATTTTGCACGTGGGAGCAGCCTATTGAGCAAATGTGCAAGTCGAGATGAGCATTGATGGAAAGGAACAGGATTGTTGAGTGTATTCATATCTACAATTTGCGGACACTTTACAGTAGTATGTTTTAAAGAATATATTGATATGTATTATTGTAGAACAATTTGGTCATAAAGGCGAAAGTAAATGAAGATGATAGAAAGGCTGGCAAAACACAGTTAAAGATGTACTATGCCAAATTGAACGATTACATATTGCGGATATGGCCATGGCATATTGAGCGTCAATGGAGTTTCAATGATTTTTAGACTAAGTCAGGTAATCAATACGAAACTTGGTTGCTCTGAAACATAATGATATTATTGGCCGCCTTTATGGGCAAAAACCATAGCGACAACATTGTTTGTATCTCCTGAAACAGAGCATCATCGGAGTGTCAATGATTGTGGGACTTCTAAGTCCGGTACTTACGAAGTGATTTTGTAGTGGTTATACATAATGACTGTATTGGCCGCCTTTATAGGTAAAAGAGCAAGCGACACACTCCCTGCCCCATTCTTAAACTGAGTGTCAATGGAGTGTCAAAGATTATTGGTCTAGCATCTTGCCCAATCTATGTGGCACATGATCACAAACATCTATAAATGAGTAGTTCGCAGGCCCTATAGGCAGACAAGCAAGAGATTTCCATGCGACAGCCTCCTGGACAGTAACAACTGATTTCATCTACAAACCTGCAACTATGCGTGCAGTGGTGTTTTGCCTTACGAATGTGATCAAAACTTTGTATATCAACAATAACGTCCACATCGCGCTTTGATTTACCATGATACAATGCCACAAATTATTGACACTGATGCTGAGGGGATGGTAGCGATATCTTCGTTAGCGATTTTGCTCACAATCGTGCCCAATACATTCATTAGGCATCACGTTGACGAAGTTTCATATTATTTAATTGACTGACGTGATCAAATATCGTTGACGCTCTGTTGACGCTCATTTTGAGAATGCGGCAGGGAGCATGTCGCATCCTCTTTCCCTAATGAAGGTGGCCAATATTTCATCTATAAATGTCTGCAACCGATCGCCACTCATATAACCCAACATGCAAGACCAAAAATTGTTGACGATCCGTTGACACTCATTCTCATGATGGGGTAGGGAGCAAGTCTCTCTTTGTTCTGATTATAAAGGTAGCCAATACATCCAAAAATATAATGCCATCCCAAGGAGAATATTTTGCGATTATCAGTAGGATATCAGAATGCAACCATAAATAGAAAAACCCGATACGCAGAACTGGAGATTGGGACCAACAGATCTACCCACAGCAGGCAAAAATGCTGGGTTGGCGGCGACGGGAACGGGTTGGGCCTGGCAACAAACACAGGGTCTGGTTCATGGACGGGTCATGGACCGAACCGAACCATGAAAGCGGTCCATTCCTGGACCGCTGGCAGCTTACACAGACCCATCGCTAACACTTGCCCTCGATTTTAGTTTAGCCGAAAGTTGCGCAATTATGATGACCAACAGTTGCATCGCCATTGCATTGCTTTCGTGTTGTGACCGTGCTGCAATTTGGGCCAATCAGAATGTTCCAGTGGACGAAAGCGCAGGCATTGTGTGGGAAGACTTCTCAACTACTGTCAAAGAGGCTTGTGTACCTCCTGACACTGAGACCAGGTTGGAATGTGATTGGGAGTGACATCAAATAGAAGATGGCAAGAGTGTTTGCACTTTTAACAAATATTTCCCAGTGGGTCATCAGCAGAATGATCATTTGTCCAAAGGCTCCATGCAAACATCCAAGACACCCAGGTTGACCTCACCAGTGCTCATACATCAGCAGAGAATAATTCCGTCCGGGCGGAATGGCTCGGTCAGGGTGGACACGCTCCGTCAGAGCGGTCAGAGACACCCCGGTGGCGGCTTACTCCGCGCCCGGAGTCAATACCACACGTCTCGTTGCATATCGCCCTCCCATCGCAGTTTCACCATTTCTTCTCGCTCTGTCGGTCTGCTATTTTAATCGAACTCTCTGGCGGTGAAGGCCAACTGTGACCATACGTAGGAATGGGTTCATTGGGCAGGTGCTTGCATTGGGATTGCAATGTGATGGGTGACACAGTGAAAACCTCTCCTTGTGTTCCTTCAACCTGCGCGCAAAATGCAATTCTCTCTTTACTATTTATACACATCATTCCAAGTCGCCAGATCTATGTGGCTATTGACAATCCATCGCTCGTTCCGTCCGCCTGCTGCCTTACAACTTGTAGCTAACTCTAGAATTACATGCGCACAGCCGACGATGTTTCCCACCCTGAAAACTTGCAAAACAACCGCTGCCGGTGCATTTCTCACATGTTCAAATTTCGAGACGGGATCCAAGTTACCTGAGTTTTCAGGTATTGTGGAGAGCGCCAGGGCTAACCAGTACTCAACAAAAGCTCGATCCTCATTCAGAAGCTTGATTTTGAATAATCGTTGCAGTTGCCACGGGAAACGACCATTCAGCGCACCATAACATCTCCCTGAGCATTGATTTACCCACACCCAGTCGTTCCATCGGTCCCCTCCGCGCCAGCTCTGGCTTCCTGTGCATCGACAAATCTGAGATATGCGTTAACCTTCAAAGCCCTCAACTTGAACCTTAATACCATGGTAAATACACAGCTCCATTGCGTGAAGTTGTTCATCCGATAAATACGTCTTGTTACGACTCTTAGGTTGAGACACTCCCGCGTGCAGTTGTATATTGTCACGCGGTGAGTTGAGTGTTGCATATTCTTGAGTAATGCTCTGAAGTCTTTGATCATAGCGTCAGGATGCTTTCCATCACGGCGGTTTTGGGGTCCCATGAATTCGGGCTTGGCATATGACTGGGAGCTCAGGGGGGCAGCCAGATCCGCGCCGGAAGGGAGCACTTTGCAGGTGGCAGCACTGTTCCCTCGACGCTGAGCGAGGGCTTGGAGATTGAACTCTCTGATTTCGAAGCAGAGAATGCGACGCTGAAAGGTGATTACTTGTGGCAGGGAGTTGAGATTGTGATTGGAGGCGTTCCAACCATCCTTGAGATTCGTTTTATGTGCTTGGTCATGTCTGTCGGCACAATACTGTTGCAAGTCTCCGTATTGACGAATCTGTTCGACCCAGTGAGACATCAAGTGGATCTTCGGAAAGTTGAAGTCGGCATTACACTCCTTGGAAACCTCTATCTCGTGGCTGATATAATCCCGCTAGGCGTTCATTTCTCGCCGCTTCTTGGACAGCGTCCATGTTTCAGCATTCGTTTCCTGGTCTACGTTTCACTTCTTCACAAGCTCTGTTCTCAGGGCATTGGCTTTGGCCTTTGCCTTTTTGCCGGCTCGCCCGAGTAAGAAAAAATCTTTAAAAGTGTGAACATGACACAAGGTGTCCTCCATGTAGCTCGATGTTACATCATCGTGGGATTTATGTCGAGCATACATATAGAATTCTAACAATGCCCGTGTGCACTCAATTGCGTGTTTGAATATCGGACACTGAGCGGGGCATCCTCCTCGTAGAGACTTGGTTACAACTCCAAGCAGGTACCGGCTCATTTCCTTCATCTCCTTCCCATTCCATTGAAAAACTTCCTCATATGACTTAGTTTTTGGTGTGAGGTCGTGGTAAGCTGGCGCGGATGACCAGATTGCATTGTTCTTGTAAAGCCGTTCGTGCGCCTTCATGAAGTGCAAAATCAACTTCTGGAGGTGATCAAACATGCCGATCTGCATTTTATGGAGGAGGTTGGGCTTCGGGAGGTCGCTCACGATACAGGGAATATGTCGAAACACGTTGAATCCTCGGTGAACATGGCACCAATAGCGTTCGGCATTGGCTGCCTTGGTGTTGTCATCGCTGAGCGTTCGATATAGGTTGTGATCCCGCCAGGGGTGTTGCTTGTCAGGAGGGATATAATCTCCAAGTTAGTTCTTTGGACACTCGCACCGAAAACAGACATGTTGCTCAAGATGATGTAGGTCACTATACTCAGGGCAATTTGCAAGCCATGCTGCTACAACTGGTTTGCAACGCCTGAAGTTGCTATCTGCACAGAGAACGTTGTAATACCCGCTCTCGGCGCTGGGATTTTGTTTAAAGGTGGGAGGGTGGAGTACCTGCGTGAGTAACTCGTCCAGCATCTCTCGGTTTGTTTGCCACTGGTCATCCCGCCGCTCCTGAGGAATATTGCGGTTCTTGATCGGAATTGGCAGGAGAGCGATGATTACGATGCTGTGCGTTGAGGGCATCCCGTGGAGGTTCGAAGATAGATAGCCATTTGTCATATATACAGGCCACTCTTTCTGGTCGCCAGCAAAATTCGAGAGATGCGTTCCATCGGACATGAAGATCATGGGAACCAGTGTATCCCCGACTCTGACCTTTAACTGAAGGTCAGGTAGCACGTCATCATACTCGGGTATCTCTCCTTACCTGTGTCTCCCACCACCAGACCGCAGTGTGCATTTCGGTATAGAGGCGTTTCGGTGGCGTATCGCTGTTAACGCAACGCTGAGGGGCATAAATAAGATGCTCGGCGCACGCTGGCTTCCGCATCAACCATCTCATGCTTTTGATGATGTCTCGACTCCAGTATTTGATAGGGCGTTGGTAATTGTCATTCCATCTCATATCCTCGAAAGTGTGCAGTTCCCACTCCCCAAAAGCCTGGTCGTCTGGCATGCTAGCCACAAGCTACTGGACGCCAACCCCGTTTTTGAAGCTTGGGAAATGCAGAGCTGTGTTTTCTTTGTTCAGCACGTTGCCATAGTACGTCTTCATGCGCTTCTTCTTGATCCCACACTGGATATATTTGTACTCTTCACATGTGGCAAACAGGTAGTGGGGATTGTTTTGTAGGTTCGTCCCAAGGCAACCCTGAGGGTTGTGTTCCCATGGCTCAGCAATGTAATCGCTCAGCAGAGCACCGGCACCGCGGTATGTTTCCGTCCGTGGCAATGGAGGTGGCTGTGGTCGAGACTCCGAGTCTGCGATGGGTTCAAGCTGTTCGAGGTGGGGAAACGCGTCCAAGTCTTCGAATGAGTCTGCGTTAGGGTTCAATTCACGGCGCTGAGCGGGTTCATTGCGCCGGGGCGCGCTGCGTACAGTCAGATTCTTCCGGCGTGCAACTTGAAGGTGTTCCGGATGGTGTGATTTGATATGTTTAAGTCGCCAGCTGTCTGAGGTGAACTTCTTTGGGCACGAAAATTGGGGGCAATGGAAAGGGGTCTTCTCTGGCATTGTCGACGACACGCGAGGAGTGGAGTATTCACTGTTGAAAGGGACGAAAGTTGGTGCAGGGCCTGAGCATTCTGGTGTGGGTATTAGCTCACGATACTTGAGAGATTTATTGAGCCTCAACACCATCACAAGGAGGTTCCTTACACGCCAGGAGTTGCAAAAACACTGCATGTGTGATATCCCTTAATAGTATTAATAAATGAAAAATCAATCCTGAGCGATCCAAAAACCTCGCGACATGTGTAATGATCAATTCCTGAGATAAATAGATTAGAACGAAGGAAACGAACAAGCCCACAACCCTAACCCAATCGAACAAAACACCTCCATGTGTGCCTTAATCAGTACTTGTGACGAATAGATTACAGCAAAGGAAACTCACAAAACAAGAACCGGACCCTAACCCGAACGCGCGCCACCTCTACAACGCGAGGACTTGCTCACTCCTCGCCTACCGAGCCATCAGGGCGCGCCTCAGGGAGAGGTATATCTGGGAGACGGACATCCGGGAGAGGGATATCGGGGAGACTGTCACCACCTGCCTATTCGCCTAGTAGCTGCTGATCCACATCGACATCCGAGGTGTTTCTGGCTGCCTCAGCTTGTCGTAGAGTTGGCGCCGCTGGGTGAGGTTTTTGCGGCGTCACAAGCCCTAAAAACTTCAGCCCAGAGAGGGTATGAGTCTCTGGAGTTCCTGGTCGTGGGCGAGGCTCCGGGGTTTTTGGCCGTTGGGCAGCCGCCAGAGGTTGTGGCCGTGGGGTATGCTCGCGCATCTCCTGGCCTTGCTCAGGTAGCACAGTTGGCTGATTGTCTACCATGGTATCAGAATCGTCAGCCGATGCATTTACCATCTCTCCCTGGCCAAACGTCCGAGGTTCTTTGACATTATCCTCATCCTCATCCTCATCCTCCTCCTCATTCACCTCCTCTTGCTCCTTCTCATCTTCCTCCTCTTCATCTTCCTCATCTTCACCGCCCCTTTCCATGTGCACATCACCGTGTAAATCAACGCCGTCCGGTGCGTCCACATCATTCTCCATGCGCATATCCACATCAGAATCACGTTCTGAGTCATATTCGCCATCCGACTCGGCACAGTCGGTATCATCATCTGAGGAAATTCACACGGCGGGCGATGCTTCCCGCTCTGAATATACCCGCTCTAGTAAGACCTCTGTGTCCAAGTCTGCCTCAGACATTTCCTTCTGCAACTGCAACGCAACGGCACGAGAGATATCACCTCCCTCTGGGGTTTGTTTAACAATACATTTCCCTTTACCGTTTCCCTTCCCCTTACCCTTCCCATTCCCCTTCCCGTCCTCAGTCGCCTTCCCTTTCCCCTTCCCATGATTTGTTCCCTTCCGTTTCCCATTCCCTTCCTCACCGCCCTGCGTGTCTTCCTCCCCATCGCCGTCATCATTGTCCTTGGCATCGCCAGGACAGCTCCTTCCACCGCTCGGCGCTCCAGGATCCGCCCCGTTGTCATCATCATCAGCCTCATTGAGTATCTCATCCCAATTCAGTGGTCCAACGGCCAGGAAGTCGCGTGGTTCGTACTGCCGGCAGCTTGGCGGCTCAATCTTTGCGCTGAGATCATCGCTACTATACCAAGAGACACGCTCACCGGTGCGTTAAACCTTCCATGAGCTGGTTGTCCACAGATTGGAGCGATCGACTTGATCCCCCAAGGCACAGAGGTTGTCCCACCTACAATGGTTCATTTGGTCGTGGGTTTTGTCAAACATTTGCCCCATATAGGAGGGGAAGGCAGCCCACCACTCCCGAAAAGGCGAACTCCTACTCCTGCGGTGCGGCCACATCAACTGGAATTGTGAAAAGTGGCAAGTCCTGACTGGATCAAGAAAGATTTTATCATTTAAGAGGTCCGATGCCCTCTCGTCCTAAACACCGCAGACATTGTGTATCCGTATGAGTCCACGGATGTGTTCCGAGGTGAATCCCTTTATACGGTCCCGACCTAACGACAAGCGTCGATTTATGACCGATGTTGGCATCTTTGCCCTAGCCTTCCCCTTTCATTTGCTGCTGCCCTTTGGTGCCATCGCTGTGAGTTGAAAATGTATCTACATCCGTAAAGTTAGCATTATGATATAGTTGCATGTAGGGGAGGGATGCCCAGAGGGAAGGTACAAAGTTGTGAGGTTATCGGGTGTGTGTTGCAATGAGAGGTGTTGTTTTGTGCAAGTCATGTGATGTCGAGATCAGGATGCTGTTGGTGTGTATAATATGGGAGGAAAAGACAAAAGAGGTGTAGGCGGGAAGAGGGGATATTTATACTCGAGTTCCGGCAATTTCTTGGTTCACCTTGTGAGTTTTGTTGGTTAACGAACACAACACAGCCCCGCCTTCATCTTGCAGAACCACCAGACACCTCATGAACGACAAGCCTCGAGACGAGATTCAGTACTCGCAGAGAGGACAGTGTATGACGCCGGGCGTTGCGTTTGCATCACACATTATTTCTACCGCTCAGACCTCGTGCATCTCGGAGCAAACTGAGTAGTTCTCAGGTTGTCCCAACTGTGCAACCATCCAACACGGCAACCAACGCCTAGCAGTGGAAAAAGCACACGCAAGTGATGTCATAGGATAGAGAATACATCATTGTTCGCTTTGCGATGCTTTTAGCTCTGCCAAAGGGGGAAGTCCTCCGGGATGCGGAAGATATACAAAATCGATGGTTCAAAGTATTGTGCCAAGAACAAGTGCAATATGATGATAATCGCGCCAAGAAGACTTAAACACCCTTCAAGCGGTGCAAATAGTCCTTCAGACGTTGCTGTAACAGTTAATATCAATGCTAAGTTTAATCTGAGTTTGAGCTGATGGCAGTTAACCCCATAATTGAATGCTTTTGATGGGATCTCGTCCCCGAGTATTGTCAGGGTGTCGAATCTAGCACAGTCTACACTGCGCCTCCCTTTTTTGTTGAATCCGTCCATGGTCGCTCAGATAGGAGTCTACCTCGCCTGCTGTTGCATTTGCATGCAGAGGATAGTATGCCTACCTTCTGAAAGTCGAACATCCATATCGGATGATACCTTCCCAAAGCCCTCACCCTGTCACGTCACCAGTCGTACGAAATGTTCGAAGTTGTCAAAATCAACAAAAGCGTGGGCCTTCGGGGCATTCTCAACTTCCCCCTGCTATTAGATGCGTTTCCGTACCAGCTGGCGAGAGGGATTCCTCTCAAGGAGGGAGTTCCGTAGCCTCTACAATCCAAGGTCAGAACGTCACCCCCTAATCTTCGCTGAACAATTCTCGTGGTGCAGATATCACCCTGTCTGCTACACAGCAACGGTCAATAATTACTCCAACCGCCACGCTGAGTACAAGCAGTCGTAACACACCAGCACCCCGTGGAACCTCACAGACAGAATCAACGCGTCGCGTTGAATCCAGCCCGGCATCCGGCATAGCTAGCACTCCCACTCCTCTCAGTGGTCTTGAAAACCTGCCTACCCTCATCCCTGATCCAGAAGCCCGCGCGATCATTACAAATCCACTGCGAACGCGAGCTACAGCGAGGAATCAGAGACAGAGGCAGTGGCAATTGCAAACGTAGGCGGTGTCTACACCTCGATCAGTGATCTCCGGCAGTTACAGCATCCATCGATTTGGTCACTCCGACATGACGCGCCCTGTATTTGCAACAGGCAGACTCCTGGAGCTCTACATGTGGAACCGATGGCCGTTTATGTGTGCAAGTGACTCGGAGACAATAAGTTATGCAACGCGACGCGTTGCAAAGCATTCGCTGAAGCCCCATACCGGTAGATAATAGAGATGTACTGGAACACCGCAATGCAGCAAAACAACATTTGGTCCATAGCATTTGAGGCACACACATAGGAGATCTTGAAAGAGGTATCCTGAATCAATGGCCCACGTTGGATATTACATGCTTGAACCAGTATCAGGTTCGTGAACAAGTCAATAAGGTTAAATCCCATTTTGATCAATCAGCAAGGGACAATATAGCAGAGCTATAGGTTCTCCACCGCTTTGAATCCAACGCAGAGCGTTTGGATTTTATTGATTCCCTTCTGGGAGACATTAGGTATCTTTTTCCTTTAGCAGAGCGTGTGGAAGGTGGTGTACGCGGTCCAAATCCAACACAGAGATTGTCGAAAGCTGCTAACGAATAGCTAGCGTCCACTTTACTTCCTTGTGGAAGCAATCTCGCGGTTTATGTACATCAAATTTTATCATCAGGCGAATAACCGCGGTAAGTATGACGATGGATTTTATAATTCCATCATTGACTACAAGGACGGTCATATACCCTCGCCACTGATCATGTTTACCTGCACCGCATCGCGCCATGCTCTCCTGGAGTGGTAAAAGAACAACGGCGTTCATCCGAAATCTTCCAAGTCAAAGCTGAAAGTTGACAGACCTGGGCGCTCGAACTACTTCAATTACAACAATGATGGTGGTAAGAACACATCCTGCTGCGCTGCAACAGGTCGCAAGTTGTTAACCTCGCCTGGCATGGCCGTCACATATGCATTCTTGATGAATACCTGGAACACACTACCAGAGAGCTACCAACAGAGGGTGTATAACACCACTCTTGCTACAGTCAAGCGTCATATCCAACTGGTGGAGAACCCAACGCCTGCTATGGTGATCAGCGTGGAAGCAGCGCGTGTTGACAATGCTATTCTTCTTCAATATTTGACCTCCAAAGTGGCGTTTGAGGAGCCTGAGATCAGAAGCACTGACCCAAACATCCTGATAGACAACAATTGCGCTGATGACGAACTTCATTTCGGGATGCCAGGGGGCAGTGGGCATTACAAAGATGGAGGAGATGAAAGCGATGTGCGCGGTGCCATCCACACCGCAAGCCAGCGACGACGGTCCATAACTGAACTTGAGAGGTTTGACCTGGAAACCAGTGATGTCGACTGGTATGAGGGCGAGGATGGCGACGCTGCGTATGAGGATGAGGAGGAAGAAGCATTGCAAGCTGATGATTGATCAACGCAGAATGTGGAGGACTGAGAGCATAGTAGGTTTGACCTGGGAACCATTTATGTCGACGGGTATGAGTGTGAGGATGGCGACGATGCATCGCATGCCGATGATGGATCAACGCAGAATGTGGAGGACTAAGGGCAAAATACTCGAGAGTGCGAAGATTAGACTGTATATTTCAAACCTGTAAAATACAATCAAGGCAAAGCAAATGCAACGGCAAGCGATGTATCCGAAGCGAAGACTGTATTGCAATATGTGACAAAATCTCAAAGCTAAACGTAGATGGGGTGAGTGCGGCATCCGATATATAGCTATAGCAATTGCGGAGAGGTAAAATGTGGCTATCGGCCAAAGAAAGGCATAAACATCGCCAGGCGTTGTGTAAACGGCTACAGCATAACTGCAGCCCAAGCGAAGAGTGTAACACGCGTGTTGTTCTGATGGTACGTAAACCAGGCGCAAAGTAATGGAGTTAAGTATGCAACACGACCCGTCGCCTGGCCGACGGGTAGCGTGTAATTCTCCGTCCGATGGTACGAAGGTCCGGCAGGGCCGTCAGAGCCGTCCGGAACACCCGGGTGTTTCAGACGGAAACTAGCGTTGTTGCTGATGTATGCAATCCCAGATGCTCCTTGGCCCCACTGGAGCTACGGAAAGTGCAATCAGACTGGGCAAGAGTATTCTAACGTGCTCAGGAAAGCAACTGCAGTCATGGAGGTGTATCCAGGACACGACCAGTTATAAGGTATTGGAGTGTCAAATGTTGAATTGGGTTGAACCTCAGCACAGGGATGTGGGTGATTTCGAGGGAAGCAGTGACTTCGGCACAGATCTGTGGGAAACTTGGTGCTGTATTCTCTGAGCAGTTCTACTTAGAGTTCCATAACCACCAGACATTGAGTCTATCATATTCCTCCTTGTTGCAGTCACAAGATTCCAAACCTTATGATACAACATGCAATATCTGAGTCTCTGAATATATATGAATGCAATCAATCAGGCTGAAGATGGTAGTTGGGTGTAATCAGAGGAGCACCTGGAGACGCCGACAGTGCAAACTTAGAGATGGAGTTGGAGGCAATTGTGGAGAGATGATTGGTGTCTCACCATCACCACCAGTAAGTTTGGCGGAGGGAAGCTGACGGGGGGCGTATGTATGTACAGGGACGACACGGGAGGACTGAGCGGCTTGGGGTGTGGGGGGTCATACAGAGTGTTGGACCAATCCTGGCGCGGAGGGAAACAAACGCAAACATATGGTGCAGCTGCCACATTGGTGATGCGTTTATTGACTTGTCTATTCATCTATACGACACACGCACAGCAAGTAAACGGATGGTTGCTCCACCACTCAGCCTTAACCCAACGCCACGTGATGACCAAGCTCGAAATCTGCCTTACACTGCTGCAGAGCGGCAGTACATCTGTCAGTCTGAACCATACAGAAAACCTAAAGATACACCGTGCCGAGTCCTCCCCAGGACTCAACCATGCCCCAAGCTCCTCTGAAATGATTAGCATCCGAAGGAATGAAAAAACTCAAGATCCCACGTAGTTTCCAAGGCTTTCTCCTCGACAGGTCAGTCCGCATCTGCAGCGTCGATCTCCGGTCGAGTGCTCCTCTGACGGTGATGATCAGTTCGGCTCCTCCGATGAGAGCCCGCAGGTGTTTCCCAACATTTCATGAGATTCCCACCGAGAACTGTCATCTCCCATACGAAACAGTCCTCCTCGAGTTGTCAATCACTACTGGTGGATCGTCCTCATCCTCACTCTCATCCTCATCATCATTTCCATCACTACAACCCTCACGATCCTTCAATTGACATGCAGAACTTCCAACCCAAATAGCACCGGACGCTGGTTGCTGGATCGCCGGAGTAGATGCGATTGGTACTGATATGTCCCATTGCTTTGGGTCCTCCGGCACCAAGATGTCTGTATCAGGGTGCGCATTCGGCATCGGATTCGGTGATGTTTGTCCATTCCTCCCTCTCAATCAATCTCTCGAGTGACGACCCTTTCCTCCAGCATTCACATTGAACTGAAATAATCCTCCAACCTGGGGTGCAAGGGCAACAAGACTTCCTTGACATCAGTGACCAGTAGTCACATTCTCGTATATCTTGATTCCTAAGCCATTCACAGGAACAATCCGTAATCCCTTATCCATAAGCCTTCAATGGGAGAGCGAGTTGTGTGCCCCTTCCACATGCAGTACATCCCTCACAACTTCTTCATCAATGCGGTTGCAGCCTCCAGGTAGCTGATACCTCGATGGAACATCTCCCTGCCCGATGGACTTGCCTGCTACCCTCCCAGCGAAATCACGAATGTCCCACGTGGCCTTCTTGGTAAATCCCGTGTACCAAACTAACTTTGGTCGATGTCCACAAATGTCAGACGTGCAGCCGCATTTCAAGAACCAACTCGCCTCCGAAGGGGCCATGTTTCCGCTGGTATCTGTCGCCGAATAGTTTTCGATTGCAGTCATCATCTCCGCCAAATCGCTGGCCGCAGTGCTGCTATCATGGTTGGCCATGGCTGCGGTTTTCGTGTTTTCCTTCGTGACTGGAGGTTCACCGCGTTTCATACGCTGGTTGTTCCAGACCTTATGCCATTCCCTATGGCAACAAAAACACGTCGGTTTGCTCTTGCCAACCTAATCCTCATCACACTCATCTCCGTTACCGCTCTTCGTGCCATTGCTTGTGGCGGTTCTTTTCGCGTTTCCTTTCGCGAACAGTAGGGATTCTTCTCCCGGACCTTTCTCACACTTGATTGTGGCCTCCTTCTCAACTAACTTGATCACAATCTCATCTGGCGTGAGCATTGCCGTCGCATTCTCGTCCATAATAAACTCAAGAAAGAACTGCCAATCATCATTCCTCAGTATTCTGCGCAGGAGGTAAAACAAATACTCTTCCTTGGTCATCTTTGCCAAAGGTCTTGTTGTCACCAATGACAATGTCGATGGGTCCAGACGGAGATTTGAGACCTTCACATTCTTGTTGACCCGTAGGGCATAACATCAGCAAAATGTAAAATCGTTCGGAAGTCATAACTCAATGACTCAGCTGTTCTGAACAGCCACACCGATCCTTCCAGAAGCTCCCAGAAGCTCCCAAAAAGGCTGAATGCAAAACGCTGTGCCTCTCAGATGCTCTGAGAGTACTTTCAGGTGCTCCTCAATGCTCCTGACGTAGCGGAACGGAATACAAGAATATTCTACAGAGTATGAAGTCGTCTTCAGAATGCTATAAAATCATGCCTGTAAGGAGGTAAAATTTCGGAGTTGCTGGGACTACCACACTCGTCTCCAAGACGATTCCGGTGCACCTCGAGCCAGACTCTCCGGAAGTGATAATATATGATGTCTATATCGAATAGTACAATTCGATTAACTATCTCACAGCAACACACCTGAATCAGGCATTCTAATCTAATTAATATACAGTCCAGTAGGTATCTAAATCAACATGATTATTTACAAGCCAGACGCTATCGATGCCGCCCGATGCAGCATTTTCCAGCATCAAATGTGCCGGTCCAACTATTGCTCCAACGGGTACAATATGCATCTCATTTGTTTGTTTGACAACCCAGATGAACCCCTCAACACAATCAGCCCAACCTTGAAGATCTTTGAACGTTGTTGGAATCACCACCGCGTAGTCTTGAGCTTGAGGACGTAATACCCATTGTTGAGTCATCTGGCACCTCTTGGAAAAGGTCGATAATGCTTTCCCGGCTGGCAAGCGCTCCTGAAATTGGAGGATCTGATTCGGTGGAGTCCAGCTGAAGTATAACACCGGAAAAGCAAGAACTCGTCCTTGGAAGGTGTTATCAAGGTCATTCTCTTCACTTTGCGTATACTGGACCCAGATGTTATGAGATTCAGGCATGATCCCTTGGTTGGCATTGGTATATTCTACCTTGCAATCAAGTCCCAGACGCTCAACAGAAGTAGGGTTGT
>Ga0307515_10001517_pt1 | contig 51954 bp, 49 predicted proteins | sample 17_EM_MG_FD_194513 | JGI IMG/M metagenome (GOLD analysis project Ga0307515, IMG submission 194513) | Populus trichocarpa ectomycorrhiza microbial communities from riparian zone in the Pacific Northwest, United States - 17_EM | ecosystem: Host-associated > Plants > Roots > Unclassified | place...
TTGCGCGGACCCCGCCTGAAGCGAGCACCGCAGGTTGCCCGTAGCGAAGCGGAGGGTCGCGCACAGTGGGGTCGCCTTTTCTTTGCTTACTTTCTTTTGGCGACGCAAAAGAAAGTGAGTCGACCGCCGGGGCGAAACCCGGCTCCAGGCCCATGCAAAAAGCGCAACGCACAGATCAACCGCCCAGTGCCCTCACCCCAACCCTCTCCCGGAGGGAGAGGGAGCAACAGGAAAGGAAGAGGCCGCCCGCTGCCCCCTTCGCAGCCAATACTCGATCAACTCGAACACCGCCTCGCTCAACAACGCCACCGCCGCCGCCGGCACCGCGCCCGCAACCAGCAGCTCGCGGTCGTTGAGCGCCAACCCCGTCACGATGCGCTCTCCGAATCCACCCGCCCCGATGAAGGCCGCGATGGTGGCCGTGCCGATAGCGATCGTCGTCGCCGTCCGCACGCCGGCCAGCAGCGTCGGCAGCGACAGCGGCAGCAGCACCAGCCGCAGGCTCTGCCCACCGGTCATGCCCAGCGCCGTGCCCGCCTGCCGCAGCCCGACCGGCACCTCGGCCAGCCCGGTCACCGTGTTGCGCATGATCGGCAGCAGCGAATAGAGCGTGAGCGCGATCAGCGCCGGCAGCGTGCCGATCGCGCCGATCAGCGAGATCAGCACCGCCAGCAGCGCCAGCGACGGCACGGTCTGCATCAAGCCCGTGAGCCCGAGCACCACCGCGCGAGAGCGCAGATGCGGAAACACGAGGATGCCCAGCGGCACCGCGATGAGGATCGCGAGCCCGACCGACACCGCGACCAGCAGCAGATGCTGCCGCGCGAGCCGGCCGAGATCCGGGCCGAACAGCTTGGCGACGAAACCCCGGGCCGCGCTCTCGGCAACCGGCTGTGCACCGGCCTTGCCCTGCGCCAGGAAGTCGCGCGCGATCACGTCGAAGGCCACGCCTTGCAGCTCGGCGCGCGCATTCATCGCGATCATGGCGCGTTCGTCGATACGGCCCTCGAGCTTCTGCAGTGCAGCCCAGGCCTGCGGTAGGCGTGCGGGCACGTCCAGGCGGTACAGCACCACCGCGTCGTAACGCGGGAAATAGCGGCGGTCGTCTTCGAGCACGCGCAGGCCGAGGTGATCGATCTTGGCGTCGGTGGTGTAGATGTCCATCACGTCGATCTGCTTCGCTGCGATCGCGTCGTAGGCGAGGCCGTGGTCCAGTCCGACCGGCGCCTGCGCGAAGCCGTAGCGCGCGGCCAGGCCCTTCCAGCCGTCGGCGCGCCCGATAAATTCGTTCGAGAGGCCGAGCTTGAGTTCGGGGTGGCGGGCCAGGTCGCCCAGGGTGCGCACGCCGAGCCGGTCGGCATCGGGGGCGCGCATCGCGAGCGCGTAGCCGTCGTTGAATCCGAGCGGGATGGCAACGCCCAGGCCGAGCGGCGCGAGCGCGGCGTTCATGGCCTCGCGCGTCGTCGCCTGCGGGTTCTTGAGGATCTCCTGCGCCACCGTGCCGGTGTATTCCGCATAGAGATCGATGCCGCCCGATCGCAAGGCTTCGTAGACGATGGCCGTGTTGCCCAGGCCTTGCCTCACCACGGGCGGAGCCGTCGTGTGCGGTGCGGCGGTCTGCGCCAGCACCTCGGCCAGGATGTACGACTCGGTGAAGCGCTTCGAGCCGATGCGCAGGCTGCCTTCCTGCGCGTGCGAGGACGCGGCCGCGCAGAGCAGCAGGCCGAGGCAGGACAGGGCTGCGAGCCACGTGCGGTGCAAGGGATGCATCGGGCGCAGTGTATCGGCGCGGGACAGGCCGGTCTCCTACAGCAGGTTGTGTGCCGTTCTGATGCTGCGCTGCAAAAGATGAATTCAACCTGAACAGGTGCTGATCAACTACATCCGACGCGGTGAAGGAAAGTCCCTGCTGCTCGTCCATGGGCTGGGCAGCAGTTGGCGCTCGTGGCAGACCATCATCGAATCTCTGGCCGCGGAGCGCAGCGTGACCGCGATCGATCTGCCCGGTTTCGGCAAGAGTCCGCCGCTCACCGGCGAGGTGTCGGTGGGAACGATGGCCAATGCGGTGACGCAGTTCCTGCGCGAACACGACCTGATCGGCACCGACGCGGTCGGCAGCTCGATGGGCGCTCGCCTGGTGCTCGAACTCGCGCGTCGCGGCGGCATCGTCGGCTCGGTGGTTTCGCTCGATCCCGGCGGCTTCTGGTCGGGTTGGGAGCGCCATGTCTTCCATGGCTCGATCTGGCTGTCGGTGCGGCTGGTTCGCGCGCTGCAGTTCGCGATGCCGTCCATCACCGCGCACGAATGGTCGCGCAGGCTTCTGCTCACGCAGTTCTCGGCGCAGTCAGCCACGCTGGCGCCGTCTCTGGTGCTGGAGGAAATGCGCAGCTATGCTGCAGCCCAGTCCTTCAACCTGCTCCTGGAAGACCTCGTGCGCGGAGCGCGGCAGGAGGGCGCGGCGCCGGGCAGCATGAACAAGCCGCTCGTGATCGGCTGGGGCTGCCTCGACCGTGTCTGCCTGCCCCGGCAAGCCGCGCGCGCGCAGCAGCTCTTTCCCGATGCACGCCTGCACTGGTTCGAGCGCTGCGGCCACTTTCCGCACTGGGACGCGCCGGAGGAAACCGCGCGCCTGATCCTTGAAACCACGGCCGACTGAATCGCGATTCCTGAAAGGCGCAATGGCATCCGACAAAAAGAAGAAGGCTCCGCATCCCCCGCCCGACATCCACGGCGCGCGCGAACTGCCTTCGGTGCTCGTCGAGGGCTACAGCCTTCAGCTGCGCGACAAGGACGGCTTCATCGGCGACCAGGCGAGCCAGACCGCTTTCAGGGAACTGCTCGAACGTTGGCGCCGGCGTCGCCGCAGGAAGGGCAAGGACCCGCTCGGCGTCCGGCATTCGAAAGACCTGTCCAAGAGCACGCTGGATGCGACACTGAAGTCCAGGTGGGCCTCCGAGGCTGCCGATGTCGTGCACGGCGCCATCGAGGAGTTTGCCGAGGAACTGGCCTGGGTCATCGAGCGTTTCCTGGCCCAGCCGTCCTGGAAGGGCGTCGAGCGCATCGTGATCGGCGGCGGCTTTCCGGAAAGCGATGTCGGCGAGCGCGCGGTGCTGCAGGCCGCGGCGATCCTGCAGGATCGAAACGTCCGCGTGCAGCTGGCGCGCATCGGCCACGAGACCGATGACGGAGGGCTGCTGGGCTGGGTGCACCTGGCGCCGCCGCCGCTGCTGAAGCGCCACGACGCGATCCTCGCGCTCGACATCGGCGGTACCAATGTGCGCTGCGGCATCGTCAAGATGCGCCGCCGCCGCGCCAAAGACCTGTCGAAGGCGAAGGTGCTGCGGCGCGAGAAATGGCGCCACGCCGACGATGGGCCGAACCGGAAGGTGCTGGTCGAGCGGCTGGTGGACATGCTCCACGACCAGATTCGCTACGCCACGAAGAAAGGCATCCGCCTCGCGCCCTTCATCGGCATCGGGTGCCCGGGCCTGATCCGCCAGGACGGCTCGATCGCGCGCGGCGCGCAAAACCTGCCGGGCGACTGGGAGAGCGAGCATTTCCACCTGCCCACCGAACTCTGCAAGAAGATCCCGACGATCGGCGGCGAGCCCACGCTGGCCCTGATGCACAACGATGCAGTGGTGCAGGGCCTGAGCGAAGTGCCCTTCATGCGCGACGTGAAGCGCTGGGCGGTGCTGACCATCGGCACCGGGCTGGGCAACGCCAGCTTTTCCAACAAGGACGAGGCGTGCAAAAAGATGCGCTGACTAGAGCTGGAACGCGATGGTGAGCAGCAAGCCTTCCGCCACATCGCGCACCAGACCCGGCCGCCGCGCGCGGTAGGTCTCGCCGGCGGACGCCGTGGTCTCGAGCCACTGCGCGAGCCATTCGATCTCCTCGTGGTCGTAGAACACCACCGCCGCTTCATGGTTCAGCAGCAGGCTGCGCATGTCGAGATTGATCGAGCCGCACATCGCCAGCTCCTCGTCCACCACCACCGCCTTGGCATGCGCCATGAAGGGCAGCATGCGAAAGGTCACGCCGGCGCGCGCGAGGTCGCGCATGGCCCGGGCACGCACGAAATCGGCCAGCCGGTGGTTGGACTGCGCGGGGATCGCGATCGTGACCTGGACGCCGCGGCGCGCAGCCAGGCGCAGCGCATCGCGCAGGCCGTCGCCGGGCACGAAATAGGGTGTGACCGCGAGCACGCGGTGTTCGGCGCGAAAGCAGGCGTCGATCAGCAGCGCGTGCGCCGTGTCCTCGGTCTGGTCGGGGCCGCTCGGCAGGAACTGCGCCATGCCGCCCGTGCTCGCTACCTCGGCCGCCGCGATGGCGCGCGCCTTGCGCCCCCGCACCGAGGCCCAGTCGTGGTCGAACTGGCGCGCCGCGGCGTTGGCCACGCTGCCTTTCAGGTCGAAGGAGAGGTCGCGCCACGGCGCCGGATGCGCATCGTTGCCGAGGAAGTATTCGCCCGCCAGGTTGCGGCCGCCCGACCAGAGCCAGACGTCGTCCGCGATCGTGAGTTTGCGGTGGTTGCGCAGGTTGCGCGGTCCGGTGCGGCGCAGGCTGAAGATCGGGCGGAAAACGGCCACCTCGGCGCCGGCATCGCGCAGCGTGTCGAAGTGGTTGCGCGGCAGCGACAGGGCGCCGAAGCCGTCGAGCAGCACCCGCACCTTGAGGCCCTCGCGCGCACGCCGCGACAAGCGGTTGATCGCCTCGTGCCCGAGCGCATCGTCGCCGATGATGAAAGTGCAGACGTCGATGCGCGTGCGCGCACCCTCGATCACCTGCCACAGCGCGTCGCGCGCGGCACCGCCATCGGCGTGGAAGCGCACCGCACAGGGGCCGGGCGCCGCCAGGCCGAAGCTCTCGATCAGGTCGGCGGCCCAGTGGCCGGCCGGCACCGAACGCGGCGGCCGCGGCGAGCCCGCAGGCCTGAGCTTGCGCTGGCCGAACAGCAGGTAGACGGGCAGGATGAAGTAGGGCAGCAGCACGAGGCCCATGACCCAGGCGATCGCAGTGGTGGGCGCGCGCTGCTCGCGCCGTGCGCGCGTGCTCAGGATGTAGACCAGCAGCGCGAAGGTAACGACGAGCAGATGCTGCGAAGGCGAGGGCAGCCAGTCGAGCAGGTCGTCGATGTGGTTCACGCGGTTAGGGCCTGTCAACAGGCCCAAGGTGCGACTGGAGGGACGAGGGAACCGGGCGCCCTTGCGAGGCCAGGAAGCGCATCATCGGCCCGACCACTTCTCGCACTGCGGCGCGCGCGCCGACGCGTTCGCGCCAGGCCAGAAGGCGCGGCATGGCATCGGTCATGCCGGCGCCCTTGCGATCGGCGAACACCTGCGCCATGTAGAAGGCGATGTCGGCGAACGAATAGGGGCCGGCCAGGTGATCGGCATCGGCCAGCCGCTGCTCCACCTGCTCGTAGAACCGGGCGCAGCCGGCACAGGCCGCCACCGCCGCCTCGCCCTGCATGTCGTGCTGCAGGCCCATGAGCTTGATCACGTGCGGAAAGAACACCTCGTCCGACAGGTGCTCCAGCTGGCGCGCCCGTGCCCGCTCGGCCACGCCGCGCGGCCAGAGCGGTGGCTGCGGCACGCGGTCTTCCAGGTACTCGAAGATCTGGGTCGAGTCGAAGAGCTCGACCTCGCCGTCGATCAGCACCGGTACCTGCCGCTTCGGGTTGATGCGCAGCACCTCGGGGTGCTTGGGCTCGTAGCGGTCGTCGCGGTCGAAAGGCACCATGACGGCGTCGATCGCAATGCCTTTTTCGAGCGCCGCGATTTGCACCTTGGCGCCGAACATGCTGAGGGGAGCGGTGAAGAGCTTCATTTCCATGACGCTACTTCACCACGGTTACGCGTTCAGGTCGAGCCCCAGACCTCTTGCGCGGTCTCCACCACCAGGCGCAGCTTGGCGCGCTGCGCCTCGACGGCGATGTTGTTGCCGTGCACCGTGCTCGAGAATCCGCATTGCGGCGAAAGCGCAAGCTGCTCCAGCGGCACGTACTTGGCGGCGGCCTCGATGCGGCTCTTGAGCTCGTCCTTGTCTTCCATCTCGCCGAACTTGGTGGTTACCAGGCCCAGCACCACGGTCTTGCCCTTGGGCAGAAAGCGCAAGGGACGGAAGTCGCCGGAACGTGCGTCGTCGAATTCGAGGAAGTAGGCGTCGAGGTCCATCTCCTTCAGCAGCGCCTCGGCCACCGGCTCGTAGTTGCCGGCCGCCGCGTGCGTGCTCTTGAAGTTGCCGCGGCACAGGTGCATCGCGAGCGTCATGCCGGCGGGCTTCTGCGCCACCACCTTGTTGATGAAGGCGGCGTAGCGGTGCGGCAGCTCGTTGGGGTCGTCGCCGCGCTGGCGGGCGGCTTCGCGCATCTTCTCGTCGCAGAGGTAGGCGAGGTTGGTGTCGTCCATCTGCACGTAGGTGCAGCCGGCCTCGGCCAGCGAGCGCAATTCGTCGCCGTAGGCCCGGGCCACGTCGTCGTAGAACACCGGGTCGAGTTCGGGGTAGGCCTCCTTGCTGATGCCGGCGCGGCCGCCGCGGAAGTGCAGCATGGTCGGCGAGGGGATCGTGACCTTGGGCGTATTGCCGGCCGACACCTGGCTCTTGAGGTACTCGAAGTCCGCAAGCTGGATGCACTTCGCGTGGGTCACCTTGTCGATGACGCGCATCACCGGCGGCGCCAGCTCCTCGGTGCCGTCGGCCTTGCGGATGGTGACCGGGATATCGGTCTTCACGCCGCCGAGCTGCTCGAGGAAGTCGATGTGGAAATAGGTGCGGCGGAACTCGCCGTCGGTGATGCTCTTGAGGCCGATGTCCTCCTGGAACTTCACGATCTCGGTGATGGCTCGGTCTTCGACCTTGCGAAGCTGCTCGGGCGTGATCTCGCCCTTGGCCTTCTGCTCGCGGGCTTCGAGCAGGTATTTGGGGCGCAGGAAGCTGCCGACGTGGTCGTAGCGGGCAGGCAGGGAGGCGTGCTGGGACATGGGGGTGCTCCGTCGAATCTGGAAAAGAACGGTCGATCGTAATCCTACGGGAACGCGCTTCTCTGGATACAGAGAGATCAGTATTTACCCTAAATTTAGCCCAGAAGTATTGGATATTCCGGAATCTCTGTATACATTGCGTATCCCATGAGCACCACCTCCAGCCCATTTCCTCTCAACGCCTGGTACGCCGCTGCCTACGACGTCGAGGTCGAGCACGCCCTGCTGGCCCGCACCCTCTGCAACCAGAAACTCGTGCTGTACCGGCGCACCGATGGTCAGGTCGCGGCGCTGGAAGACGCCTGCTGGCACCGCCTGATGCCGCTGTCGCTAGGGCGCCTGGAGGGCGATGAGCTGGTCTGCGGCTACCACGGCCTGGTGTACAACAGCCAGGGCCGCTGCACCTTCATGCCGAGCCAGGAGACGCTGAACCCCTCGGCCTGCGTGCGTGCCTACCCGGTGGTCGAGAAGCATCGCTTCGTCTGGGTCTGGCCCGGCGATCCGGCCAAGGCCGACCCGGCGCTGGTGCCCGACATGCACTGGAACGAGGACCCGGCCTGGGCCGGCGACGGCAAGATGATCCGCGTGGCCTGCGACTATCGGTTGGTGGTCGACAACCTGATGGACCTCACGCACGAAGCTTTTGTGCATGGCTCGTCGATCGGCAACCGCGCGGTGGCCGAGGCGCCTTTCGTCGCGACCCACGGCGACCGCTCGGCCACGGTCACGCGGTGGATGGAGAACATCGACGCGCCGCCTTTCTGGGCCGCGCAGATCCGGCATGCCCATGGCTACGAGGGCAAGGTCGACCGCTGGCAGGTCATCCGTTTCGAAGGCCCTTGCACCGTCAACATCGACGTCGGCGTTGCCGAGGCGGGCAGCGGCGCGGTGCCGCGCGACGGCATGGCCGGCGATCGCAGCAAGGGCGTCAACGGCTACGTGCTCAACACCATCACGCCCGAGACCGACAAGAGCTGCCTCTATTTCTGGGCCTTCGCGCGCAACTACTGCATCGGCGAGCAGCGCCTCACGCACGAGCTGCGCGAGGGCGTGGCCGGCATCTTCCGCGAGGACGAGCTGGTGCTCGAGGCCCAGCAGCGCGCCATCGACGAGCGGCCGGACTACAGCTTCTACAACCTCAACATCGACGCGGGTGCCATGTGGGCGCGGCGGCTCATCGACCAGATGATCGAAAAGGAGAAGCCGCGAACGGCGACCATCCCGATACGGCCCGCTGTCGAAGCCGTGGAGCGTTCGTGAGCGCCGCCACGATCGAGCCTTCGGAAGTCGGCAGCTCGCAGGCCGTCAAGGCCCAGCTTCGGCTGCGCGAGATGGTGCTGGCCGGCGAACTGCCAGGCGGCGCGCGCATCGCCGAGGTGGCGATCTCCGAGCTGCTGGGCGTTTCGCGCACGCCGGTGCGCAGCGCGCTGATGCGGCTTGAGCAGGAAGGCCTGCTCGAATCGCTGCCCAACGGCGGCTACGCGGTTCGCACGTTTTCCGAACGCGACGTCGCCGACGCCATCGAACTGCGCGGCACGCTCGAAGGCCTGTCGGCACGGCTCGCGGCCGAGCGCGGCGCGGCGCCGGTGGTGCTGCGCGAGGCGCGCGCCTGCCTGAAGCGCATCGACGAACTGCTGAAGGAGCCCGCGCTCGACGACGCGGCCTTCTCGCGCTACGTCGCCTTCAACGAGCAGTTCCACCGCTTGCTGTCCGAGATGGCGGGCAGCCCGCTGATCGCGCAGCAGCTCGAACGCGTGATCAACCTGCCTTTCGCGTCGCCCTCGGGCTTCGTGGTGGTGCAGGCGAACTCGCCGGCCGCGCGCGACATGCTGCTGATCGCGCAGGACCAGCATGGCCAGGTGCTCGACGCGATCGAGAACCGCGAAGGCTCGCGCGCCGAGGCGCTGATGCGCGAGCACAGCCGCATCGCGCAGCGCAACCTGCGCGAGGCGCTGCATGGCGCGCACAACCACCCATTGCCCGGCGTGCAATTGATCCGCCGCAGAGCCTGATGAAAAGCGATACCCACTGGCTGCCGGCGCGCATCACCGCCTGCCGCGATCTGACGCCGACCGTGCGCGAGTTCGAGATCACGCCCGAGTCGGGCGTTGTGGCCACACATGAGCCGGGGGCGCATCTGCAGGTGCAGGTGCTGGTCGGTGCACCGGGCTCAGGGCGAATGCAGACCCGTTCCTACTCGGTGATCGGCGAACCCGACGGCCGCGCCTGGCGCATCGCCGTCAAGCGCCTCGACGACGGCCGCGGCGGTTCGCTCGCGATGTGGCGGCTCGCGCCGGGGGATCGCCTGCTCGTGGCCGAACCGCAAAGCCACTTCGGCCTCGACGCCACGGCGCCCGGCTACCTGCTGGTGGCCGGCGGCATCGGCATCACGCCCCTGGTCTTCATGGCGCAGCGCCTGGGTGCGCTGGCCGAGCGCCGCGGGGTGCCGGTGCGCATGCTCTACGGCGCGCGCAGCGACGAAGAACTGGCCTACTTGACCGATCTGCAGCAGGCGCTCGGCGCCTCGGTGCAGGCGCATGTCGGCAGCGCGCCGATCGACTTCGCCGCCGAGATCGCGGCCCTGCCGGCCGGCGGCCAGCTCTACACCTGCGGGCCGGTGCCGATGCTCGAAGCCGTCAAGCGCGCCTGGGCGGCCGCCGGCCGCGCGCCGGCCGACCTGCGCTTCGAGACTTTCGGCAGCAGCGGACGGCTGGCGGCGCAAGCCTTCGAGGTGCGCATCCCGCGGCACGAACTGGCGATCACGGTGCCGGCCGACAGCACGTTGCTCGAGGCGCTCGAAGCCGCCGGCGTGCAGACCCTCTGGGACTGCCGGCGCGGCGAATGCGGGCTGTGCGCCATGGACGTGCTCGCGATCGACGGCGAGATCGACCACCGCGATGTGTTCCTGAGCGAACACGAAAAGGCGCAGGGCCGGCGCATCTGCGCCTGCGTGTCGCGTGCGGTGGGCCGCATCACCATCGATTCCGCGTGGCGGCCCGAAAGTCCATGAGACAGGTTGAGGCTTTGCGCGATCATCGCGCACCTCGTTTGCGTATCGCGCAGAAACGGGCGCTCGGCTCGCGGCGCTAGGTGTTTGCCGCGGCGCGAGTCCGGTTTCGTTTGTTCACAATAGCCCCCGTTCTGCTTCCATCGAAATAGGAGACTCCATGCAACGTCGCCACCTCATCCAGGCCGCGAGCCTGACGGCCATCGCACTGGCCATGCCGCTGGCCCAGGCGCAGGGCAACACCTTCAAGATCGGACTCGTGCTTCCGATGACCGGCCAGCAGGCCACGACCGGCCGCCAGATCGAGGCTGCGGCCCGGCTCTACATGGCGCAGAACGGCGACACCGTGGCGGGCAAGAAGGTCGAGCTCATCATCAAGGACGACACCAGCCTGCCCGACGTGACCAAGCGCCTGGCGCAAGAGCTGGTGGTAAACGACAAGGTCAACGTGCTGGCCGGCTTCGGCATCACGCCCTCGGCCATGGCCACCGCGCCCATCGCCACCCAGTCGAAGACGCCGATGGTGGTGATGGCGGCGGCCACGTCGAGCATCACCGAAGCCTCGCCCTACATCGTGCGCACCAGCTTCACGCTGCCGCAGGTCTCGGTCGCGATGGGCGACTGGGCGCCGAAGAACGGCATCAAGTCGGTCGTCACGCTGGTCACGGACTACGGCCCGGGCAACGATGCCGAGAAGTTCTTCAAGGAGCGCTTCCAGCTCAACGGCGGCAAGGTGATCGATTCGCTGCGCGTGCCCTTGCGCAACCCCGACTTCGCACCCTTCCTGCAGAAGGTGCGCGATGCCAAGCCCGATGCGCTGTTCGTGTTCGTGCCCTCTGGCGCGGGATCGGCGGTGATGAAGCAGTTCATCGAGCGCGGCATGGACAAGGCGGGCATCAAGATGATCGCCACCGGCGACGTGACCGACGACGACCAGCTCAACGACATGGGCGACGGCGCGATCGGTGTGGTCACCACCCACCACTACTCGGCCGCGCATCCGTCGGCGCTCAACAAGAAGTTCGTCGAGGCTTTCGAGAAGGCCAACAAGACCATGCGCCCCAACTTCATGGCCATGGGCGGCTACGACGGCATGCGCGTGATCTATGAAGCGCTCAAGACCACCAAGGGGCAGGGCGGCGGCGACGCGCTCCTGGCCGCGATGAAGGGCCAGATCTTCGAAAGCCCGCGCGGCCAGGTGCTGATCGATGCACAGACCCGCGACATCGTGCAGGACGTGTACCTGCGCAAGGTCGAGAAGAAGGACGGGCAGCTCTACAACGTGGAGTTCGATGTGATCAAGGCGGTGAAGGATCCGGGCAAGAACAAGCAGTGATTCATCGCCCGACACGAAGTGCGGGCAACCTGGGGGCGAGCTTTGCTAACCATTCTTTTTGACGGCATCGCCTACGGCATGCTGCTGTTCGTGCTCGCGGTCGGCCTGGCCGTGACGCTGGGGCTGATGAATTTCATCAACCTCGCGCACGGCGCCTTCGCGATGGCCGGCGGCTATCTCACGGTGTTCGCGATGCAGAAGCTGGGCGTGCCCTTCCTGGTCTGCCTGCCGCTCGCGTTCATCGTGGTCGGCCTGGCAGGCGCGCTGCTGGAACGCACGCTCTACCGCCCGATGTACGGCAAGCCGCATCTGGACCAGGTGCTGTTCTCGATCGGCCTCGCCTTCATGGCGGTGGCTTCCATCGACTACTTCGTCGGCTCCTCGCAGCAGAACATCCACCTGCCGGAATGGCTGCGCGGCCGTACCGAGATCGGCAACGAGCCGTGGCTGCTGGGCATGGGCCACTACCGGCTCTTCATCATCGGCGTGTGCGCGGTGCTCACGGTGGTGCTGCAACTGATCCTCTCGAAGACGCGCTTCGGCAGCCGGCTGCGCGCGGCGGTGGATGATCCGCGCGTGGCGGCCGGGCTGGGCATCAACGTCAATGTGGTGTTCCTGCTGACCTTCGCGGTCGGCTCGGGGCTCGCGGGCCTGGGCGGCGCGCTCGGCGCCGAGATCCTCGGCATGGACCCGACCTTCCCGCTCAAGTACATGATCTATTTCCTGATCGTGGTCTCGGTTGGCGGCACCTCGTCGATCACCGGGCCGCTGCTGGCCGCGCTGCTGCTCGGCATCGCCGACGTGGCGGGCAAGTACTTCATTCCGAAGATGGGCGCCTTCACGGTCTACCTGCTCATGATCCTGATCCTGATGTGGCGGCCGCAGGGCCTGTTCACCCGCAGGGGAGGGAAGTGATGGATTTCCGGGACTCGCTGCTGCAGAAGGCGCGCTGGCGGCCGTGGGAGTTCGCGGTCTGGGCCGTGGCCTTCGTGCTGCCGGGCCTTGTGCCTTCGCACGCATTGATGATCAACGAGATCGCGATCGTCGCGCTGTTCGCGATGTCGCTCGACCTGATCCTGGGCTACACCGGCATCGTGTCGCTCGGGCATGCGGCCTTCTTCGGCTTCGGCGCCTACACCGCCGCGCTGTTCGCCAAGCTGGTGATGCCCGATCCGACCGTCGGCCTGGTCGTCGCGGTTCTGCTCTCCGCGCTGCTCGGCGCGATGGCCAGCATCACGATCCTGCGCGGCAGCGATCTCACGCGGCTCATGGTCACGCTCGGCACGGCGCTGCTTCTGCTCGAACTCGCCAACAAGCTCGACTGGCTGACCGGCGGTGCCGATGGCCTGCAGGGCGTGGTGATGGGGCCGGTGCTGGGCCTGTTCGAGTTCGATCTCTACGGGCGCACGGCAGCCTGGTATTCGCTGGCGGTGATGCTGGTGCTGTTCCTCTTGATGCGGCGCCTGGTGCATTCGCCCTTCGGCGCCACGCTCAAGGCGATTCGCGACAACCGCCTGCGTGCGATGGCGATCGGCATTCCGGTGGTGTCGCGCATCGCCGTCATCTATACCGTGGCCGCCGCGGTGGCCGGCGCCGCGGGGGCCCTGCTCGCGCAGACCACAGGCTTCGCCTCGCTCGACGTGCTGGCCTTCGATCGCTCGGCCGACGTGCTGCTGATGCTGGTGATCGGCGGCGTCGGATGGCTCTACGGCGGCATCGCGGGTGCGGTCGTCTTCAAGCTGCTGCAGAACTGGCTCTCGGCCGTGACGCCGCAGTACTGGATGTTCTGGATCGGCCTGATCCTGGTGCTGCTGGTGCTGGTGGGGCGCGACCGGTTGCTGAAGCCGTGGACCTGGTTCGGCGCGCGTGGGGGATCGAGGCCGTGAACGACATCGTCCTCTCGGCCACCGGCCTCGTGATGCGCTTCGGCGGCATCACGGCCACCGACAACGTGTCGTTGAACCTGAAGCGCGGTGCACGCCATGCGCTGATCGGCCCCAACGGCGCCGGCAAGACCACGCTGATCAACCTGCTGACGGGCGTGCTCACGCCGACGGCCGGCCGCATCGTGCTCGAGGGCGAGGACATCACACGCCTCGCGCCGCACCGCCGCGTGGCGCGCGGGATGGTGCGCACCTTCCAGATCAACCAGCTCTTCGATTCGATGACGCCGCTGGAAACCCTGGCGCTCGTGGTTTCGCAGCAGGCGGGGCTGGCTGCGCAGTGGTGGCGGCCGCTGGGCTCGACGGCCAAGGTGTCGGAACGCGCGGCGCAACTGCTGGAGCAGTTTCATCTGAGCGACGTCGCGCAGCAGCAGACCCGGCAGCTGGCCTACGGCAAGCGCCGGCTGCTCGAGATTGCGATCGCGCTGGCCTGCGAGCCGCGCGTGCTGCTGCTCGACGAGCCGGTGGCGGGCGTGCCGGCCGGCGAGCGCGAGGAACTGCTGCAGACCGTGGCGGCGCTGCCGGCCGACGTGTCGGTGCTCCTGATCGAGCACGACATGGACCTGGTGTTCAGCTTCGCCGATCGCATGACGGTGCTGGTCAACGGAGCCTTGCTCACGGAGGGCGACCCCGACACGATCGCGAACGATCCGAAAGTGAAAGAGGTTTACCTCGGGCATGGAGCGGCCCATGTCTGAACTGCTGCGCATCGAAAACCTGAGCGCCGGCTACGGCGAAGCCGTGGTGCTGCACGACATCGCACTCGTGCTCGGTGAGGGCCAAACGCTCGCGCTGCTGGGCCGCAACGGCACCGGCAAGACCACGCTGATCAACACCCTGGCCGGTGCGACGCGCCAGCACGGCGGCAGCATCACGCTGGGCGGCGTGGCGCTGCACAAGCTCTCGCCGCACCAGCGCGCCGCGGCCGGCATCGGCTGGGTGCCGCAGGAGCGCAACATCTTCAAATCGCTCACGGTCCACGAGAACCTGACGGCGGTGGAGCGGCCCGGAAAGTGGAATCCGCAGCGGGTCTACGACATGTTCCCGCGCCTGGCCGAACGCAAGGGCAATCTCGGCACGCAGCTCTCGGGCGGCGAACAGCAGATGCTGGCGGTGGGCCGCGCGCTGGTGGTCAACCCGCGGCTGCTGCTGCTCGACGAGCCGCTCGAAGGCCTGGCGCCGATCATCGTGGAAGAGCTGTTGCGCGCGATTCGCCGCATCACGCAGGACGAGGGGCTGGCGGCGATCATCGTCGAGCAGCATCCGCAGGCGATCCTCGCGATCTCCGACGACGCGGTGGTGCTCGACCACGGCACCGTGGTGCATGCCGAGCGCGCGGCGATCCTGCGCGCGCAGCCCGAAGTGCTGGAACGGCTGCTGGGCGTCGCGCGCTGAACGCCCAACGGGCCTAAACTGGCCCGCATCATGATCACGACCACGGCGCTTCACCAGGGCTCGATCTCGGTCATCGACTACCGCTGCGACGCGGGCCCGTCCGATCCGGCCTTCGCCGAGCTGCATTGCAACCATTCGGTCTCGTACGTGCGCAGAGGCAGCTTCGGCTACCGCTGTGGCGGCCGGCTGTTCGACATGGTGGCGGGCTCGGTGCTGGTCGGCCGCGCGGGCGACGAATACGTGTGCACGCACGAGCACCATCCATGCGGCGACGAATGCCTGTCCTTCCATCTCTCGCCCGAGCTGATGGAAGAAATCGGTTCGCGCAACGGCATCTGGCGCACCCTCGGTTTGCCGCCGCTGCCCGAGCTGATGGTGCTGGGCGAGCTGGCACAGGCGGCGGCGCGCGGCGGCAACGACCTCGGGCTCGATGAGGTCGCACTGCTGTTCACCGCGCGCTTCGTCGAACTTGCCGGCGGGCGGGATGCCGGAACGTTCCAGGTGACGTCGCTCGAGCGGCGCCGCGCAGTCGAGGTGGCGCTCTGGCTGGAGGCGCACTCGCACGAGGCGATCGACCTCGACCAGGCCGCGCAGCATGTCGGCCTGAGCCCCTTTCATTTTCTGCGCCTGTTCTCGCGCGTGCTCGGCGTCACGCCGCATCAGTACCTGGTGCGCACGCGCCTGCGGCATGCCGCGCAATTGCTGGCGGCGGGCGAGCGCCCGGTGACCGACGTGGCGCTCGACGTCGGCTTCGGCGATCTCTCCAACTTCGTGCGCAGCTTTCATCGCGCGGCCGGCGTCTCGCCGCGGCGCTTTCGGCAGGCGGCGCGCGGCGACCGCAAGATTTTCCAAGAACGCCTGGCTGCGTTTGCCTAGGATCGCCCTCATGGCATCCATTCGACGCGAAATGAAGGTGGCGGCAAGCGCCGGGCAGATATGGGAGGTCGTGCGCGACATCGGCGAGATCCATCGCCGGCTGGTGCCCGGCTTCGTGACCGACTGCCGGCTCGAAGAAGGAGGGGCGGCCCGCATCGTCACCTTCGGCAACGGCCTGGTGGTGCGGGAGGCGATCGTCGATCTCGACGATGCCGCGCGCCGGCTGGCGTGGTCGGCGACCGGTGGCCAGCTCACGCACTACAACGCATCGATGCAGGTGTTCGACGAGGATGGCACGCACAGCCGCATGGTCTGGATCGCCGACCTGCTGCCGCACGAGGCGGGCGCAGCGATCGGCGCGATGATCGACGAAGGGATGCGCGTCATGAAAAAGACGCTCGAAGCAGCCCCCGCCGCGGCTCAATAGCCGAGGGTCAGGCGCTGGCGCGAATGCGCCGGCTTTTCGATCTCGTCGGCCATCCCGATCGCGTAGTCCTCCATCGAGATCCAGCTCTTGCCCTTGGCATCGGCCAGCAGCTGGTTGCCGCCGACGCGGTAGCTGCCGGTGCGTTCGCCGGGTTCGAACAGGGCGGAGGGCGAGATGAAGGTCCAGTCCAGTTCCTTTTCGGCGCGCAGCGCTTCGAGGAACGCGCGGCCGGCCAGCGCTTCCGGCTTGTAGGCGGCAGGAAACTCCGGGGTATCGACCAGGGCCTTGCCCGGCGCCACTTCGAGGCTGCCGGCGCCGCCTACCACCAGCAGGCGCGGCACGCCGGCCTTCTTCGCCGCGGCAATGGCCGTGGCAGCGTCGATGCCGCCCGCGAAGTGGGTCGAACTGATCACGGCGTCGTGGCCGCGCAGCAGCGGCACGAGTTCGTCGAGTTGCGTGGCATCGGCCTGCTTGAGGCTGAGGCCCGCTTTGGCTTCGGCCTTCGTGGTATTGCGCGCGATGCCGGTCACGGTGTGGCCGCGCTGCAGCAGTTCGGTGGCGATGCGGGAACCGGCGCGGCCGGTGATTCCGAGGATGGCGATGTTGCTCATGAGGGGGGCTCTTCCGTTGAACGAAGCCCAATCTTAGGTTTCATGGTCCGATCTAAAAACCACCTACCATGCAAAGGTTTGTTGCCTGGATCGATCAACTGAATGGACCGCATCACCGCTTCCAACGTGTTCGTGAACGTCGCCGAGCGCGGCAGCATGACCGCCACTGCCGAGGCGCTCGACATGTCGCGCGCCATGGTCACGCGCTACCTCGCCCACATGGAAACATGGGCCGGCGCCCGCCTGCTGCATCGCACGACGCGGCGCATCAGCCTCACCCCCGCCGGCGAAGAAACGCTCGCGCGCTGCCGGCAGATGCTCGACATCGCCGGGCAGATGCCGGTCGCGGCCGACCTACCGTCCGACGTGCCGCAGGGCCTGCTGCGCCTGAGCTGCGCGCAGTCGCTCGCGCAGGACGTGCTGGCCCCGGCCGTGGCCGCCTACCTGCGACAGTACCCGCTGACGGCCGTCGACCTGAGCATCAGCAGCCACACCGTCAACCTCGTCGAAGAGCGCATCGATCTCGCAGTCCGCATCACGAACGACCTCGATCCCAACCTGATCGCGCGGCCCCTGGGCCATTGCGGCTCGCTGGTGTGCGCCTCACCGTCCTACCTTGCCGAGCGCGGCACGCCGCGCTTGCCGCAGGATCTTGCGCACCACAACTGCCTGACCTATTCGTACTTCGGCAAGAGCCTGTGGCAGTTCGAACAAAAGGGCCGGCAGATCGCCGTGCCCGTGGGTGGCAATCTCAGCGCCAACGAATCGTCGGTGCTGCTGACCGCCGCCCTCGAAGGCACCGGCATCGTGATGCAGCCGGAATACTCGGCCGCGCCGCTGGTGGCGAGCGGCCGGCTGGTGGCGCTGCTGCCGGACTGGCAACCGCAGGCGATGGGGGTGTACGGCGTCTACAGCTCGCGCCGCCAGATGCCGGCGTCGCTGCGGGCCATGCTCGACTTCCTGGCGGCCCGCTTTGCCGACGCGCGCCATTGGCCACCGGCTGCGGCGCGCAAGAAAAAGCGCTGAACCTTCGTCTTCGTCAGTGCCGGGCGGCGCGGTCGCGCAGATGCACGACCAGCAGCTTGCCGGCGGGCGACAGGTTCGACTCGCTGCGAAAGCAGATCGCGAAACGGCGCTCGGCCCAGGCGTCTGCCAGCGGCACCACGCGCAGGCCGAAACTTGCTGCGAGCGGTTCCACCACCTCGCGCGGCACCACGGCGATGCCGAGATTCGCGCGCACGCAGCGCAGCGCCGCGTCGAAGGTGGACACCACCGCGCGGTAGCTCAGCGGCCGCCCGATGATGGCCGCCGCGCGCGCCAGCATGGTGTGCACCGCGGTGGAAGAGGGCAGGCCGACGTGGTCGAACTCCAGCGTCTCTTCGAAGCTGCTGCGCCGCCGCCGCGCGATCGGGTGCGAAGGATGCACGACCATGGCAAGCCGATCGCGCCGGTAGGGCCAGACCTGCAGGCCCTCGAGGTCGGCCGCGTCCCAGCACACGCCGACCGACGCCGAGCCTTCGCGCAGCGCGCGAACCAGGTCGCGGCTCAAGGCTTCTTCGATGTCGACGCGGATGTCGCGGTGCGCCGGCGTCTGCAGGAAGTCCGCGATGTCGTCGGGCAGGAGCTCGGCGATGGACGACATGCTGGCTAGCACGCGCACCTGACCCTTCACGCCGCGGCCGTAGGCAGCCATGTCGCGCGCCACGCGATCGGCGCTCGCGAGCATGGCGCGCGCATGCTCGAGCAGGATCTCGCCGGCGGCGGTCGGAGTCACGCCGCGGCGGCGGCGTTCGAACAGCGTCTCGCCCACCACGCCTTCGAGTTGCGCCAGCCGCTTGCTGATCGCCGAGGCGACGATGTGATGCTGCTCGCCTGCGCGGGCGATGTTGCGGGTTTCGCAGACGGCCACGAAGAGGCGCAGGCTCGTCAGGTCCAGGTCGCGCATGACATTCCGATCGGGAATCTTGAGCGTTCCAGATTACCGCTTTTGGAATCGATAGGGAATGTCTAAAGTCCAGTCATGACATGGGCGATCCCGCCGATGCCGGAGACAAAACCACATGCCAGCGTCCCACCCGCGACTCCCGCGCGCCGCCGTCATCCGCGAGGTCGGCTTGCGCGACGGCTTGCAGAGCATCGCGACCATCCTGCCCACCGAGCACAAGCGCGAATGGATTCGGGTCGCCCATGCCGCCGGCCAGCGCGAGATCGAGGTCGGCTCCTTCGTGCCTGCGAAACTGCTGCCGCAGCTGGCCGACACGGCCGAACTGGTGGCTTTCGCCAGGACGCTGCCCGGACTCTTCGTCTCGGTGCTGGTGCCGAATCTGCGCGGCGCCGAGAACGCGATCGCGAGCAACGCCGACCTGATGATCGTGCCGCTCTCCGCCAGCCATGCCCACAGCCTTGCCAACCTGCGCAAGACGCCCGACGAGGTGGTGGCGGAAGTCGCCCGCATCCGCGCCGCCCGGGACGCGGCCGGCTCCAGGACGCTGATCGAGGGCGGCGTGGGCACGGCCTTCGGCTGCACGATCCAGGGCCGGGTCGAGAAAAGCGAGGTGCTGCGTCTCATGCAGGCGCTGCTCGATGCCGGTGCCGACCGCGTGAGCCTGGCCGACACGGTCGGCTATGCCGATCCGGCCATGGTGCGCGAGCTGTTCGAAGAAGCCATGAAGATCGCGGGCGATCGCTTCTGGTGCGGCCACTTCCACGACACGCGCGGCCTGGGCCTCGCCAACGTCTATGCGGCGCTCGAGGTCGGTGTCGCCCGCTTCGATGCCTGCCTCGCCGGCATCGGCGGCTGCCCGCATGCGCCGGGCGCGAGCGGCAACATATCGACCGAAGACCTGGCCTACATGCTGGGCAGCATGGGCGTGGACACCGGCATCGACATCCGCCAGCTGCTGGCGCTGCGCCATCGCGTGGCCGAATGGCTCAGCGACGAGACGCTGCACGGCACGCTCTGGCGCGCCGGGCTCCCGAAAACCTTTGCCTGCGAAACCATCGCGGCCTGATGACGAACACGATGAGCACCGAAGAAAACAAGCTTCCCCTCGCCGGCGTCCGCGTCGTCGAATTCACGCACATGGTCATGGGCCCGACCTGCGGCATGATCTTGGCCGACCTCGGTGCCGAGGTGATCAAGATCGAGCCGCCCGGCGGCGACAAGACACGCAAGCTGCCGGGCCTGGGCATCGGCTTCTTCCGCTCCTTCAACCGCAACAAGAAGAGCGTGGTGCTCGACATCACGACCGAGGAAGGCCGCGCCACGGCGACCGAGCTGGCCGGCCAGTGCGACGTGGTGCTGGAGAACTTCCGTCCCGGGCTGATGAGCAAGCTGGGGCTGGACTACGAGACGCTCTCTGCGAAGTATCCGCGGCTGATCTATGTCACGCACAAGGGCTTCCTGCCCGGGCCGTACGAGAACCGCCTCGCGCTTGACGAAGTGGTGCAGATGATGGGCGGCCTGTCGTACATGACCGGTCCCGAAGGCCGGCCGCTGCGCGCCGGCACTTCGGTCAACGACATCATGGGCGGCATGTTCGGCGCCATCGGCGTGCTGGCCGCGCTGCGCGAGCGCGAGCGCACGGGCAAGGGCCAGGAAGTGCAGAGCGCGCTGTTCGAGAATTGCGTGTTCCTGTCTTCGCAGCACATGCAGCAGTTCGCGATGACCGGGGAGCCGCCGCCGCCGATGCCTTCGCGCGTGTCGGCCTGGAGCGTGTACGACGTCTTCACGCTGGCCGAGGGCAAGCAGCTCTTCATCGGCGCGGTGAGCGACAAGCAGTTCCTGACCTTGTGCCGCGTGATCGATGCGCCCGAACTGGCGCAGGATCCGGCGTTGGCCGACAACGCGTTGCGTGTCGCGGTGCGGCCGGCGCTCTTGAAGCGGTTGGGCGAAATCCTCGCGTGCCATCGCGTCGAAGAACTGTCGCCCAGGCTCGAGGAGGCCGGCATTCCCTACGCGCCGATCGTGCGGCCCGACCAGCTGATGGACGATCCGCACCTCAAGGCCAGCGGCGGCCTGGTGCCGATGGAATGCGACGACGGCGGCATGACCGAGGTGGTGCTGCTGCCGCTGCTGATGGGCGGCCGGCGGCCCGGCGTGCGGCAGGCGCTGGCGCGCGTGGGCGAGCACACGGATGAAGTGCTGTCGCAACTCGCCGCGCGCGAAGCGGCCTGATTCCCGGCTTTCAATAATCAAGGAGACACATCATGAACATCACCATTTCCCGCCGCACGGTGCTCGGCTGCGGCGCCTCCGCGCTGGCAGCCGCGGCGCTTCCTGCAGCTTTCGCCCAGGGCTCCGACAAGCCGGTGCGCATCATCCTGCCGATCAGCGCCGGCTCGGGCGTGGACACCATCGCGCGCGCCGCCGCGCCGGCGCTCGGCAAGGCCTTCGGCCAGCCAGTGGTGATCGAGAACCTGCCGGGCGCCGGCGGCATCACCGGCGCATCGGTCGTCGTCAAGGCGGCGCCGGACGGGCTGACGCTCGGCATGGTGTCGAACAACCACGTGATCAATCCGAGCGTCTACAAGAAGATGCCCTTCGACGCGATCACCGACATCACGCCGATCAGCGTGGTCGGCGCGACGCCGCTTGTGCTGCTGGTGAACCCGAAGGTGCCGGCGAAGAACGTGAAGGAGCTGGTGGCGCTGCTGAGGGCCAAGCCCGATGGCTACAACTACGCGTCCTCGGGCAATGGCACCATCATTCACCTGGCCGGCGAGATGTTCATGGACGAGGCGGGGGTCAAGGCGCGCCACATCCCCTACAAGGGCACGGGTCCGATGGTGACCGACATGATCGCGGGCCAGGTCGAGATCGGCGTCGTCGCACTGCCGGCGGTGCAGCAGCACATCAAGAGCGGCGCGCTGCGCGCGATCGGCATCTGCGGGCCCGCTCGTTCGCCCGCCGCGCCGGACATTCCGACCATCGCCGAGCAGGGCCTGCCCGACTACAGCGTCGAAGGCTGGTTCGCCGTCATCGGGCCGGCCAGGCTGCCGGCCGCGGAAGTGAAGCGCGCACATGATGCGGTCGTGGCAGCCTTCACCAGCGCCGAGGTGCGCGAGGCGATGGACAAGCAGGGCAACATCATCAAGCCGGGCACGCCGGAAGAGGCAGCCAAATACTTCCGCAGCGAGGCCGCGAAGTACGCTGCGCTGGTGAAGAAGGCGAACGTGACGCTGGAGTAGCCGCCCTAGGTTTCAGGCCCGACCGCGCGATACAGCGCCCGCACGAAATCGGACTGCGTGATCATGCCCGCAAGCCGCCTTTCGCCATCGATGATGGGGATATGGTGGTGGCCGCCCTCCGAGAACAGCGGCACCAGCTCGACCATCGGCCGCTCCTCGCTGGCCACGCGCACCTGCCGCGTCATGATCTGCCCGACCACCTCGGGCTTGCTCGACATCACGCTGCCCGTCGCGCGGATGAAGTCGCGCAGCCGCCCGCCGAGCCCCTCGTGATGCTGCAGGTCGATGTGGCGAAAGAAGTCGGCTTGCGTGACGATACCGACCACGCGGCGCGTGCGGTCGATCACCGGCAGCGCCTTGATGCGCCGCTGATGCATCAGCGACCATGCCTCCTGCAGCGGCGTGCCGAACTCGGCCGCCACCGGCTCGCGCGACATGATGTCGGCGCAGCGCACGGTGCCGAGGCGGCGCCGGTACGACTCCAGCTCGGTCTGCTGGATCAGCGACTCGAGGTCGTCGCGGCTGATGTCGAGCACCTGGTTGTAGCGCGCGAGCACCGCGTCGATATCGGCCGAGCTGAAGCGTGCGTCGGCTGTCGGGGTGCGCGGCTTGAGCTGCACGTGCGGATAGCGCCGTCCCGTCAGGCTGTTGTAGGCCACGCCCGCCAGCACCAGCAGCGCGGAATTGAGCAGCACCGGATAGAGCGAAAAAGGAAAGTGCGTGGTGTGGCTCAGGACCGCGAACAGCGCCACCGCGCCGCCGGGTGGGTGCAGGCAGCGCATCGCGAACATCAGCCCGATGGCCAGTGCCGGCGCGATGGCGCTGGCCCAGACCGGGTCCGGGATCCATCGTGCGCAGGCCACGCCGACCAGCGCCGAGAAGGTGTTGCCGGCGATCACCGACCAGGGCTGGGCCAGCGGGCTGGCGGGCAGCGCGAACACCAGCACTGCGCTCGCGCCCAGCGGGGCGACCAGCCAGCGGCTGTCGATCGAGGCGCCCGTCATCTGGGAGAGCAGCGCCGTGAGCAGAAGACCCAGCGCGGCGCCGGCGACGGCGCGCAGGCGTTCGCGCGCATTGACCGCTGTGCGGGCCGGCAGCCAGGCGCGCGCGAAGGTCGACAGGTCTTCGCGCCGCATGCCGTCCGTCAGGCCAGGTCGCCGGCGACCCTGCGCCCGATCTCGGGCCAGCGCCCGTGCAGCCAGACCCAGGCGACCAGGCCCACGCTCATCATGAAGAGCGAGGTCAGCGCCAGCGCGACGGTCGAATGCATCACCAGCGGCGCCACCACGCCGGCGACGATGCCGTTGGCGGTCGAGCCGATCACGGCCTGCAGCGACGAGGCCATGCCGCGGCGTTCGGGGTGCAGGTCGAGCACCAGCAGCGTCACCACCGGCACCATCAGCGCCCAGCCGAAGGCGAACACCGCGAGCGGCCACAGCGCCCAAGCCGCGTGCGGCTCGAACAAGGCATTGGCCACCACGTTGAGCACCGAGGTCGCCAGCATGATCACGAAGCCGTCGCGGATCTGGCGCTTGGGCGCGACCTTGCCCGCCATGCGGCCGCTGGCCCAGGCGCCGGCCATGATGCCGCCGATGGTCAGCAGGAAGAACCAGAAGAACTGCGTGGGCGCGAGCGCCAGGTGGTCGCCCAGAAAGGCGGGCGCGGCCAGCACGTAGAGGAACATGCCGTTGAAGGGCACGCCGCTCGCCAGCGCGAGCAGCAGGAAGCGCGGATCGGAACACAAGTCCCAGTAGCCGCGCATCAGGTGCCGTACCTCGAAGGGCTGGCGCTGGCTCAGGTGCAGCGTTTCGGGCAGCAGCTTCCAGTTGGCGACAAAGAGCACCACGCCCACCGCCACCAGGAACCAGAAGACGCTGTGCCAGCCGAGGTGCACGAACAGGAAGCCGCCCACGATCGGCGCGATCGCCGGCGCAATGCCGAAATAGATCGTGACCTGGCTCATCACCTTCTGCGCCTGGGCCGGCGGGAACATGTCGCGGATGACCGCGCGCGAGACCACGATGCCGGCGCCGGTCGACAGGCCTTGCAGCGCGCGGAACAGCACCAGCTGGCCGATGGTCTGCGACAGCGCGCAGCCCAGCGAGGCGATGGTGAACACGGCCAGGCCCCACAGCACCACGGGCCGGCGGCCGAAGCTGTCCGACAGCGCACCGTGGAACAGGTTCATGAAGGCGAAGCCGAACAGGTAGGCCGACAGCGTCTGCTGCATCTGGGCCGGTGTTGCGCCGATGCTGCTGGCGATGCCCGAGAAGGCCGGGATGTAGGTGTCGATCGAGAAGGGCCCGAGCATGCCGAGCACCGCCAGCAGCACGGCCAGCGCCCAGCGCGGGGCGTGCCAGAGTTTGTCGGCGTCGGGGTTCATGGTCGGGTCAAAAAAGAAAGCGGACCCCGGGAGGTCCGCTTTGGTGGGGCCGCTGGCTACAGCGTATCGATGAAGCTGCGCAGCTTGTCGGACCGGCTCGGGTGCTTGAGTTTACGCAAGGCCTTCGCTTCGATCTGGCGGATGCGTTCGCGCGTCACGTCGAACTGCTTGCCGACCTCTTCCAGCGTGTGGTCGGTCGACATCTCGATGCCGAAGCGCATGCGCAGCACCTTGGCTTCGCGCGGCGTCAGGCTGTCGAGGATGTCCTTGACCACGTCGCGCAGGCCGGCCTGCATCGCAGCCTCGATCGGCGCGGTGTTGCTGCTGTCCTCGATGAAGTCGCCCAGATGCGAATCGTCGTCGTCGCCGATGGGGGTTTCCATCGAGATCGGCTCCTTCGCGATCTTCATGATCTTGCGGATCTTGTCTTCCGGGATCTCCATCTTCGCGGCCAGGATGCCGGCGTCGGGCTCGAAGCCGAACTCCTGCAAGTGCTGGCGGCTGATGCGGTTCATCTTGTTGATGGTCTCGATCATGTGCACCGGGATGCGGATGGTGCGCGCCTGGTCGGCGATCGAGCGCGTGATGGCCTGGCGGATCCACCACGTCGCATAGGTCGAGAACTTGTAGCCGCGGCGGTATTCGAACTTGTCGACCGCCTTCATCAGGCCGATGTTGCCTTCCTGGATCAGGTCGAGGAACTGCAGGCCGCGGTTGGTGTACTTCTTGGCGATCGAGATCACGAGGCGCAGGTTGGCCTCGATCATTTCCTTCTTGGCATCGCGCGAAGACGATTCGCCTTCGTTCATGCGCTTGTTGATGTCCTTGAGCTCGGGCAGAGGAACCACCACGCGCGACTGGATGTCGGTGAGTTTCTGCTGCAGTTCCTGCACCGGCGGGATGTTGCGCGCGAGCACGACGCTCCAGGGCTTGCCCGAGGCGGCCTGCTTCTCGACCCACTTGAGGTTGAGCAGGTTGGAAGCGACGCGGTTGCCGTTCTTGTCGTAGCCGCTGAAGTCGCGGATGAAATCGTCCTGCGGGAAGCCGCACTTGTCCACAATGATGCGGCGCAGCTCGCGCTCTTTCTTGCGGACGTCGTCGACCTGCGTGCGCACCAGGTCGCACAGCTTTTCGATCGTGCGCGCGGTGAAGCGGATGGTCATCAGCTCTTCGGACAGGGCGTGCTGGGCCTTCTGGTAGGCCGGCGTGCCGTAGCCTTCCTTGTCGTAGATCCTGTGGACCTTCTCGAACAGCGTGGCGATGCGGTCGAAGCGCTCGAGCGCGTCGCGCTTGAGTTCCTCGAGCTTCTTGGTCAGCGCCTTGGAGCCGCCCTTGCCGTCGTCGTCGTCTTCTTCGTCGAACTCGTCGAAGTCTTCTTCGGCCACGTAGTCGTCGGCCTCGTTCGGATTGGAGAAGCCGTCGACGATGGTCGAGATGACGACCTTGCCGTCACGGATGTCCTGGCCCAGGCGCAGGATCTCGGCGATGGTTGCGGGCGAAGCCGAGATGGCTTCCATCATGGCCATCAGGCCGCCTTCGATGCGCTTGGCGATCTCGATTTCGCCTTCGCGCGTCAGCAGCTCGACCGTGCCCATTTCACGCATGTACATGCGCACGGGGTCGGTGGTGCGGCCGAATTCGCTGTCCACGGTCGAAAGCGCCGCTTCGGCTTCTTCCTCGGCTTCCTCGACGGTGGTCGCCGTCGGGGCGGTGTTGTTCAGCAGCAGGGTTTCCGCGTCGGGCGTTTGCTCGTAGACGGCCACGCCCATGTCGTTGAGCATGGTGACCACGACTTCCATCGTCTCGGCGTCGACCAGCTTGTCGGGCAGGTGGTCGGAGATTTCGCCGTGCGTCAGGTACCCGCGCGTCTTGCCGAGCGTGATCAGGGTCTTCAGGCGCGAACGGCGCTTGGCCAGGTCCTCCTCGGAAAGCACGGTCTCGTCGAGGCCGAACTCCTTCATCAAGGCGCGTTCCTTCGCCTTGCTGATCTTCATGCGCAGCGGCTTGACCTTTTCTTCGGTCGTGGTGGCCACCGGCTCGTCTCCGACCAGTTCGTCTTCGATGTCGGACAGGTCGACGTCGCTGGTGGGCGCTTCGTTGGCGGCCTTGGGCTTGCGGCCGCGCTTGGCGGCGCCTGCAGCCGCGGGTGCGTCGGCGGCGGCGGCGGCCTTGGGCGGGCGACCCACCTTCCGGGTGGTGGCGGTCGCGGGAGCGGCGACCGCTGCGGCGGCGGTCTTCTTGGGTTCGGCGGTGGGAGACGATTTCGTGGGCACGGTTTTCACTTTCGTTGCGGCTGTCGCCTTGGACGCGGCGGCACCTGTCTTAGTTGCCGGCAATGCGGCAGCTTTCAACGGCTTTTCTGCAACAGGCTTCTTGGCGGCGGACACGGCAGGCTTCTTTGAACTGGGCATACGACCTCGGTACAACAAGAATGAACAAGCGGAATCACAGGCGCCCAAAAGCCGGCGCAGGCGGGAGCACAAACAAGGGGGCCAAGAGGATCAAGTCCTCAAGCACTCTTCAAAAGGCAAGATGTCGGGCGAACATTTGGTATGCAGTCCTTGCGGTGTATTGACCCTTTTCCCATCGGGAAGTGCATTGCGCATGGGGTCGGCCCGGAGGTGCTGCTGTCGCTCTTGCCTATTTGCTAACTCTCTTCAAACTCTCGCGAGTTGCGAAGCCTTACATTATAGCGCGTTGCGCATTTTTCAAGCAACATTTGACCCGGCCTGCAGCCGGGCGCGCAATTCCAGGCGGCGGGCCTCCAGCGCCTTGTAGCGCTCCAGCGCCTTCGGATCGCTCCCCACGGCGGCGATGCACTCGCTCTGCTGGGCCTTGAGGAGGTCGTCCAGCATGTAGTCGAGCACGCTTCGCAGCTCCCGCGCGGCGTCGGCCGCATGGTGGTCGCCCTCGGCATCGACCACCGGCCCGCCGTCGGGGCCGGTCATGACGCGCAGCGCCAAGGCCTCGAACGCGGTGCCGCGCAAGCCTTCGCGCAGTGCTGCCCAGGGCTGCACCCCGTTCTCGTGCAGCTGGCTGTCGAGCCAGGCGAACAACTGCCCGTGCTCGCCAGGCAGGTCGCACAGCAGGGCATGCAGCTCGTGGGACATCGCCTCCCATTCCGTCATGTTCGACAGCAGCAGCCGCGCAGCCACGTCGGGCCGGCCGGGCGGCAGCGTCCGGCCGCGGGAAGGCGGGCGCGGGGCTGACGGGCGGCGCGGCGCGTAGCGGCCCTCTCGCGGCCGGTCGTAGCCCTCGTCCCGGTCGCGAGACGCGGATGATGTGGCGGACGCGCGTGCTGGCGCCGCCGCTGGCGTCCACAGCTCGCTGAGCTCCTGGGTGCTCAGCTGGACCATCTCGGCGATTTCGCCGAGCAGCTGCCGCTTGAGCGCGCCATCGGGCAGCGCGCTCCAGAGCGGGCGTGCATTGCTCGCCATGTGGGCGCGGCCCTCGGCGGTGGCGAGGTCGCACCCCTCGCGCGCGGCTTCGATCATGAAGCGGCTCAGCGGCGTGGCCTCGGTCACGAAGCGTGCGAAGGCCTCGGCGCCGAATTCGCGGATGAAGCTGTCGGGGTCGTGCTCGGCCGGCAGGAACAGGAACTTGACGCTGCGCACGTCGCTGGCATAGGGCAGGGCGCCATCGAGCGCCTTGCGCGCCGCGCGCCGGCCGGCCGCGTCGCCGTCGAAGCTGAAGACCACCGATTCGGTGAAGCGGAACAGCTTCTGCACGTGCTCGGTCGTGCAAGCCGTGCCCAGCGTGGCGACCGCGTTCGGGAAGCCGAGCTGCGCTAGCGCCACCACGTCCATGTAGCCCTCGGTCACCAGCGCATAGCCGCGGTCGCGGAAGGCGGCGCGGGCTTCGTAGAGGCCATAGAGTTCGCGGCCCTTGCTGAACACCGGGGTCTCGGGCGAGTTGAGGTACTTGGGCTTCTCGTCGCCCAGCACCCGTCCGCCGAAGCCGATGCATTCGCCCTTGACGTTGCGGATGGGAAACATCACGCGGTCGCGAAAGCGGTCGTAGCGCTTGCCGTCGCCGTTCTCGTCCGCCTCGCCGGCGATCACCAGCCCGCTTTCGGCCAGGAGCGGATCGTCGTAGTCGGGGAACACGCTCGCCAGCGTGCGCCAGCCTGCCGGTGCGTAGCCGATGCCGAACTGCCGGGCGACCTCGCCGGAGACGCCGCGGCCCTTGAGGTAGTCGATGGCCGTGGGCGACTGGCGCAACTGCTTCTTGTAGGCCTCGCCGGCCTTTTCGAGCACCTCGGAAAGCGTGGCCTGCTTCTGCCGCTGGCCGGCGGCGCGGGCGCGTTCTTCGGGCGATTGGTCGTCCTCGGGTACCTGCAAGCCGTACTGGCCGGCGAGGTCGTGCACAGCTTCGACGAAGCCCATGCCGGCATGCTCCATGAGGAAGCCGATGGCGTTGCCGTGCACGCCGCAGCCGAAGCAGTGATAGAACTGCTTGGTGGGACTGACCGAGAAAGAGGGGGACTTTTCGCCGTGGAACGGGCACAGGCCCATGAAATTGGCGCCAGCCTTCTTCAGCTGAACGTAGCGCCCGACGATTTCCACCACGTCGGCGCGCGCGATCAGTTCCTGGATGAAAGAGGCGGGGATGGTCATGTAGGCGAAGAGCGGCAAATCATACGCAAGCCCTCGGGTTTGCCACAGTCCGGCGGCATACTGGCCGCACGGAAACGCGACGCATGATCCGCAACACCCTGACCCATGCCACCCCCTTGCTGCGCCACCCGCTGAGATTCGTCTGGGAGGCGATCAAGGGCTTCAAGGCCAACCAGGGACTGCTGCTTGCGGGGGCGGTGGCCTACTACGCGCTGCTGTCGATCGTGCCGATCCTGATTCTGAGCGTGATCGCGCTGTCGCATTTCATCGAGCAGGCGTCGCTGCTGAGCGCGGTCGGACGCTACCTGGAGTGGCTTCTGCCGGGCCAGTCGCGTGCCATCGTCGCCGAGCTGTCGAATTTTTTGGCCCACCGCGACGTGCTCGGACCGGTGCTGCTGGTGACGATGATCTTCTTCAGCTCGCTTGCCTTCACGGTACTCGAGTCTGCGATGGCGGTGATCTTCCATCACCGCAAGGGCGACCACACGCGCCATTTCCTGATTTCGGCCGTGATGCCGTATCTCTACATCCTGAGCCTGTGCGTCGGGCTGCTGCTGGTCACGCTGGTGGCGGGCGCGCTGCAGGTGATCGGGCAGGAAAGCGTCGATCTCTTCGGCTACAGCTGGTCGCTCTCGGGCGTGTCAGGGGTGCTTCTGTACCTGCTGGGGCTGGGCGGCGAGATATTCATGCTGACTTCGCTCTACCTGGTGATGCCGGTCGGCCGGCTGCGGCTGCGGCATGCACTGCTCGGCGGCGTCACGGCCGCGCTGCTGTGGGAGGTGACGCGCCGCATCCTGGTCTGGTATTTCTCGACCCTGTCGCAGGTCAACGTGGTCTACGGTTCGCTGACGACCGCGATCGTGGTGCTGCTGAGCCTGGAGATCGCCGCCACGCTGGTGCTCTTCGGCGCCCAGGTGATCGCACAGTACGAACGCCTGGAGCGCACCGGCAGCGCCGCGCCGGTCGAGGGCGAGATCGACCGTTAGCCCATCACCGCTCAGCGTGGCGCGAGCCGGATCGCGCCGTCCAGGCGGATCACCTCGCCGTTGAGCATGTCGTTCTCGATGATGTGCTTCGCGAGCTTCGCGTAATCCTCGGGCGTGCCGAGGCGCGAAGGGAAGGGGACGCTGGCGGCCAGCGCATCCTGCACCTCCTGCGGCATGCCGAACAGCATCGGCGTGCCGAAGATCCCGGGCGCGATCGTCATGTTGCGGATGCCGTTGCGCGCCAGATCGCGTGCGATCGGCAGCGTCATGCCGACCACGCCGCCCTTCGACGCGCTGTAGGCCGCCTGGCCGATCTGGCCGTCGTAGGCGGCGACCGAGGCCGTCGAGATCAGCACGCCGCGCTCGCCGGTGGCTTCCGGCTCGTTCTTGCTCATCGCGTCGGCAGCGAGCCTGATCATGTTGAAGGTGCCGAGCAGGTTGACCGTGATGGTCTTGCTGAACACCGCGAGCGCGTGCGGCCCGGTCTTGCCCACGGTTTTTTCGGCCGGCGCGACGCCCGCGCAATTGACCAGGCCCGCCAGCTTGCCCAGCTTCTGCGCCGCAGCGACGACGGCCTGGCCGTCAGCCTCCTGGCTTACGTCGCACTTGACGAAGACGCCGTCGATTTCCTTGGCCACGGCCTCACCCTTGTCCACCTGCATGTCGGCGATGACCACCTTGGCACCGTTTGCCGCCAGCATGCGGGCCGTGCCCTCGCCGAGGCCCGAAGCGCCGCCGGTGACGATGAAAACCTTGCCTTCGATCTGCATGGGGTATCTCCTGAAAAACGTTGCCGGCGATCATAGAGCGCAAAAAAAAGGCCTCGTCGGAAGACGAGGCCCTGGAATTGGATCCCGAAGGACCCAAGGAGACAATCAGCGCTTGCGAGCAGCGGTTTGTGCGGTGCTCTTGGCAGCGTTCACGGCCGTGGTCGAGACGGCCTGGAAATTGGCTTCGGCGACATCGGAAGCTTGCTTGACAGCCTTCTGAACCGATTCGAAAGCGTTGTTGGCGGCAGCCACGGCGCTCTTCATCACGGCGACGGCGGTTTCCGAACCGGCGGGTGCGTTCTTGGCAGCGCTGTCGACCAGGCCGACGAAGGCTTGCTGGGCTTCAGCGGCCTTGACTTCGAAAGCCTTGGTGAACTCGGCGCCGGTGCCTTGGGCGATGTCATACAGGTGACGGCTGTAGGCAGCGGTCTTTTCGGCCAGGGGCTGGAACAGGCCGGCTTGCAGGGCGAGCAGTTCTTGCGCGTCCTTGACGCTGAGCATCGCTTGCGTGGTGCCGGCGGCTTCGGCCAGGGCAGCCTTGGAGGCGGTCACGTTCAGTTCGACCAGCTTCTCGACGCCTTCGAAAGCCTTGGTGGTGAGGCCGAACAGGGTTTCGAGGTTGGCTTTGTGGGAAGCGATGATTTGGTCAGCGGTGAGTGCCATGTGGAAGCTCCAAGTTGAATGAAATAAGGGGATCACGTTGAGCTGCCCCTCATCACACTTATGTTGCGGTGCAGCATGGCCTCGATTGTAGGCAGCCACGCGTCTCGATCAAGTGGTTTTTGCTGCTGCGCAGCAATTTAGAAGGCGCTTTCTAAAACGGACGGGCGCCGCCCGACAATGTTCCTTATGCGTGCGTTTTATTCAGGGCAGTTCGTGCTGCCGCTGCCGAGCGGGCACCGGTTTCCGATGGGGCGGTACGCGATGCTGCGCGAGCAGCTTGTTCGGCATCTGCCCGAGGTGCAGATGTTCGAGGCGCCGCGCGCCAGCGACGGCGAACTGGCACTGGTCCATGCGCCGCAATGGATCGCCGCCATCAGCGACGGCAGCGTGGACCCGCAAGCGATGCGCGAGATCGGTTTTCCGTGGAGCGAAGCGATGGTGGAGCGTTCGCGCCGCTCGACCGGCGCCACCATCGCCGCCTGCCGTGCGGCCCAGACGGAAGGTGTCTCGGCCAACATGGCCGGCGGCACCCACCATGCGAGCGCGGACCGGGGCGGCGGCTTCTGCGTCTTCAACGATGCGGCGGTGGCGGCGCGCCTGATGCAGGCCGAACATGGCCGGCGAGGGCGCGTGCCTCTTCAGGTGGCGGTGATCGACCTCGATGTCCACCAGGGCAACGGTACAGCGCGCATCTTCCGCGACGACCCGAGCGTGTTCACCTTGTCGATGCATGGGCAGAAGAACTTCCCGTTCCGCAAGGAAGCGAGCGACCTCGACGTCGAGTTGCCCGACGGCTGCGGCGACGTCGACTACCTGGCGGCGCTCGAGCAAGCGCTCGACGAACTCGACCGGCGCTTCTCCCCCGGGCTCGTGATCTACCTCGCGGGCGCCGATCCTTTCGAGCGCGACCGGCTGGGGCGGCTCAAATTGAGCTTCGATGGCCTGGAGGCGCGCGACCGGCGCGTGTTCGACTTCGCCTGGCAACGCCGGATTCCGGTCGCGTTCGCGATGGCAGGCGGCTATGCGAGCGACATCGCGGAGACGGTGCAGGTGCAACTCGGCACCTTCCGCGTGGCGTGCGAGTACTGGCGGCGCTGGCAAAATGCCCGGCCATGAGCGCCGCCCGGCCGCCCGAAGGGGCTCGCACCGCAGTGCGCAGCACGGAGGTTACCCAATGAGCGCCAGACCCTCGCCCGAGAACCGAAGCAGCTACCGCGCATTTCGCAGCATCCCCACGCGCTGGGCCGACAACGACATGTACGGCCACGTCAACAACGTCGTCTACTACGGCTGGTTCGACACCGCCGTCAATGCGCTCTTGATCGAACGCGGCGCGCTGGATATCCATCACGGCGACACCATCGGCTTCGTGGTCGAGACGCAGTGCAACTACTTCGCGCCGCTCGCGTTTCCGCAGACCGTGGAGGCCGGTATCCGCGTGGCGCATGCCGGCAGCTCCAGCGTGCGCTACGAGATCGCGCTGTTTGCCAAGGGCGCGGAGACGGCCGCGGCGCAAGGCCACTTCGTCCACGTCTACGTCGACCGGGCGACGCAGCGTCCCGTCGAGCTGTCGCCGGCACTGCAGCGCGTCGTCGACGAGCTTCGCACGTAAAAAACGGCGCCCGAAGGCGCCGTCGTCACGAGCAGCCGGCGAAGGCCGACTACTTCTTCGCAGTCATGGCCTTGATGTCGGCCTTGCCGCGGGCTTCTTCAGCCTTGGCTTCCTTTTCGCAGGCGTTCTTGGCATCGCCCTTCTGGTCGTCGCACTTCTCCTTCGCGACGTCGTAGGTGGCCTTCACCTTTTCCTCGGCGACCTTTTTCATGTGGCCGTCGCTCGGCTTGTACTGCTGTTCGAGTTCGGCCTTGGCAACGTTCTCCTTGCCCTTGGCTTCCTTCTGGCAGACGTCCTTGGCGTTGTCCTTCATGGCATCGCACTTGGCCTTGTCGACCTTGTAGTCGGCTTCGACCTTTTCCTTGGCGACCTTGTATTCGTCCTGGGTCATCGCGCCGGCTTGGGTGGCGACGAAGCACGACGATGCAATCGCGAGCATGAGCAGGTGTTTTTTCATGGATGTACTCCTTCTGGCGTTGCTTGAATCAGTACTTTTCGAACCACAGTGCGGCAGGGTTGCGCCCATCGCGCGTTTCCCAGTCCTTGACCTGTTTTTCGGCCTCGTCCCGGCTGATGCCGTGACGTTCCTGGATGCGGCCCAACAGCTGGTCCCGTTTGCCGGCGATGACGTCGAAATCGTCGTCGGTGAGCTTGCCCCACTGTTCCTTGACCTTGCCCTTGAGCTGCTTCCAGTTGCCTTCGACGGTGTCCTTGTTCATTGACGTATCTCCTTCAGTTTGGGGGGGTGCTAGCCGGCCCTGAACGCTTGTTGGCCGGCGTGAAGGGACTCTCGCCTCGTGGTCCGAAAAGGACGGTAGGACGCACCGGGAAGGGGTCGTAGGCACATGCCGACGCGGCCCGTGATAATCGAACGCACGCCGAACTCCGGCACCAGCGCGCCGCACCATGATCATTCAAAGCCTGCTCGACACCGACCTCTACAAGTTCACGATGATGCAGGTGGTGCTGCACCACTTTCCCGGTGCCCGCGTCGAGTACCGCTTCAAGTGCCGCAACCCCGGCATCGACCTGGCGCAGTTCGCGGCACAGATCCGCGAAGAGGTGCGGCTCCTCTGCTCGCTGCAGTTCAAGGATGCGGAGCTGAGCTACCTGCGCTCGATGCGCTTCATCAAGAGCGACTTCGTCGATTTCCTGGGACTGTTCCGCCTCAACGAGAAGTACATCAAGATCATTCCCCAGCCCTCGGGCGAACTCGACATCCGCATCGAAGGGCCGTGGCTGTACACCATCCTGTTCGAGATCCCGGTGCTGGCGATCGTCAACGAGGTCTACTTCCGCAACACACAGCCGCGGCCGGACTTCGCCGAAGGCCGCCGCCGCCTCGAAACCAAGATCGGGCAGCTGCAGGCCGCAGGCCTCGAGGACCTCAAGATCGCCGACTACGGCACCCGCCGCCGCTTCTCCAAGGACTGGCACGAGGAGGTTCTGCGCACGCTCGGCGGCAAGCTCGGCGCCGTCAGCTCGCCGCCGCAGCGCCACGAGAAGCTGCCGCAGCTGGCCGGCACCAGCAACGTGCTGTACGCGATGAAGCTCGGCCTGATTCCGCTGGGCACCATGGCGCACGAATACCTCCAGGCCTGCCAGGCACTGGGCCCTCGCCTGCGAGACAGCCAGGTCTTCGGCTTCGAGTCCTGGGCGAGGGAGTATCGCGGCGACCTCGGCATCGCGCTGTCCGACGTCTACGGCATGAGCGCCTTCCTGCGCGATTTCGATCTGTACTTCTGCAAGCTGTTCGATGGCGCTCGCCATGACAGCGGCGATCCGTTCCAATGGGGCGAGCGCATGCTGGCCCACTACATCGCCAGCCGCGTCGACCCGCGCACCAAGACGCTGATCTTCAGCGACGGGCTCACGGTGCCCAAGACCATCGAGCTCTACCAGCAGTTCCGCGGCCGCTGCCAGCTGGCCTTCGGCATCGGCACCAACCTCACGAACGACCTGGGCTACGAGCCGCTGCAGATCGTGATCAAGATGGTCCGCTGCAACGATCAGCCGGTGGCCAAGCTCTCCGACACGCCCTCCAAGAACATGTGCGACGACGAAAAATACCTGGCCTATCTGCGCCAGGTGTTCGAGATTGCCCAGCCGGCCGCATGACCGTCGATTTCGACGGCCGCACGCTGTCCCCGCTGTGGGGCGTGCCCTTCGCGGGCATCCTGCTGTCGATCGCGTTGCTGCCGCTTTTGGCGCCGTCGTTCTGGCACCACCACTACGGCAAGCTGTCCGCAGGCTGGGCGCTGGCCTTCCTGCTGCCCTTTGCGGCGGTCTACGGCATTCCGATCGCCGGCGCCCAGTTCGTGCATGCGCTGGTTGCCGAATACATCCCGTTCATCCTCCTGCTCACTGCGCTCTTCGTCGTTGCGGGTGGTATCCACATCCGCGGCAACCTGCATGGCACGCCGGGTCTCAACACGGCGATCCTTGCGATCGGCGCGGCGCTGGCGAGCCTCATGGGCACGACCGGTGCCTCGATGCTGCTGATCCGCCCGCTGATCCGCGCCAACGACAACCGGAAGCACCGGGTCCACGTGGTCGTGTTCTTCATCTTCATCGTCTCGAACATCGGGGGCTCGCTCACGCCACTGGGCGACCCGCCGCTCTTTCTCGGCTTCCTGAAGGGTGTCGACTTCTCGTGGACGGCGCTGAACATCCTGCCGGACACGCTGTTCCTCGTGGGCATCCTGCTGGCGCTCTTCTACGTGCTCGATCGCTGGTATTACCGCAAGGAAGGCGTGCTGCCTGTCGATCCGACGCCCGACACGCGCGGCATCGGCTTCGACGGCGCCGTCAACTTCTGGCTGCTGGCCGGCATCGTGTTCTTCGTGCTGCTGAGCGGCGTCTGGAAATCCCCGGTCGGCTTCGATCTCTACGGCACCGCGGTCGGCCTGCCGGGCCTGGTGCGCGACGTGGGCCTGATCGCGATCACGCTGCTCTCGCTGAAGATCACCGCGCCCAAGGTGCATGCCGACAACCAGTTCGGCTGGGCGCCGATGGCCGAGGTGGCCAAGCTCTTCGCCGGCATTTTCCTGACCATCGTCCCGGTGATCGCGATGCTCAAGGCGGGCGTGAGCGGGCCTTTCGGCGCCGTCGTTTCCGCCGTGACGCGGCCCGACGGCCAGCCCGATCCGGCGATGTACTTCTGGGCCACCGGCATCCTGAGTTCGTTGCTGGACAACGCGCCCACCTACCTGGTGTTCTTCAACACGGCCGGCGGCGACGCGCAGGCGCTGATGACCACCTACGCCGCGACGCTGGCCGCCATCTCGGCCGGCGCCGTGTTCATGGGCGCCAACACCTACATCGGCAACGCGCCCAACCTGATGGTCAAGGCCATCGCGGAAAGCCGCGGCGTGCGCATGCCGAGCTTCTTCGGCTACATGCTGTGGTCCGGCGCCATCCTGCTGCCGCTCTTCGTCCTCTCCACCTTCATCTTCTTCCGTTGATCATGAGCAAACCCAAAATCCTCGTCGCCCGTTCGATCTTTCCCGAAACCATCGCCCGGCTCGAAGAGCACTTCGAGGTCGAGTCCAACCAGATCGACCAGAACTGGAGCAAGACCCAGCTGATCGAGAAGCTCAAGGACAAGCAGGGCGCCTTCACCACCGGCAGCGAGCGCATCGATGCGGAGCTGCTCGCGGCCTGTCCCGAGCTGAAGATCTGCGCCAACATGGCCGTGGGCTACAACAACTTCGACGTCGACGCGATGACGGCGCGCGGCGTGCTGGCCACCAACGCGCCGGACGTGCTGACCGAGACGACGGCCGATTTCGGCTTCGCGCTGCTGATGGCTACCGCGCGTCGCATCACCGAGAGCGAGCATTTCCTGCGCGCCGGCAAGTGGGAGAAGTGGAGCTACGACATGTTTGCCGGCTCCGACATCCACGGCGCCACGCTCGGCATCATCGGCATGGGCCGGATCGGGCAGGGCATCGCGAAACGCGGCGCACACGGCTTCGGCATGAAGGTGATCTATCACAACCGTTCTCGGCTCGATGCCAAGCTCGAAGCCGAGTGCAAGGCGAGCTACGTCGGCAAGGAAGAACTGCTCAGGACGGCAGACCACGTCGTGCTGGTCGTGCCCTATTCGGCGGCCTCGCATCACACCATTGGTGCTGCCGAGCTGGCGCTGATGAAGCCGACGGCCACGCTGGTGAACATCGCGCGCGGCGGCATCGTCGACGATGCGGCGCTGGCCGCCGCCCTGCGCGACAAGCGGATCGCCGCCGCCGGCCTGGACGTGTTCGAGGGCGAACCGAAGGTGCACCCCGATCTGCTCACCGTGCCCAATGTCGTGCTCACGCCGCACATCGCCAGCGCCACCGTGCCGACGCGGCGCGCCATGGCCGATCTGGCGACGGACAACCTGATCGGTTTCCTGGTCCACGGCGAGCCGGTGACGCCGCTCAATCCCGCCGTGTTGACGAGCAAGTAGACCGATGCCGTTGCTGGAATTCTGGATCCCCCTGGGCCTCTCGGCCCTGACTTTCATCCTCGTGCTCTGGCTGCTGCTGCGCAAGCCGCCGGTGGCCGACCACAGCGCGCTGATCGCCACGCTCGGTGCGGCCAACGAGCGCATCGAGCGCGAGCTGCGCCACGAGATCGGCGAAAGCTCGCGCGGCGCGCGGCAGGAAACGGCGCAATCCTTCGCGACCTTCCAGCAGGCGCTGGTGCAGCAGAGCGCCGAGGCCACGCGCACGCAGAACGCGCAGATCGATGCCTTCGCGCAGCAGCTGACCCTGCTGCAGAAGACCCTGGCCGACACGCTCAACACTCAATTGCAAGGCCTCTCCGAATCGAACGCGCGGCGGCTCGCCGAAGTCCGCGCCACCATGGAAACGCAGCTCGCGCAACTGCAGCAGAGCAACACCGCCAAGCTCGACGAGATGCGCAAGACCGTCGACGAGAAACTGCAGACCACGCTCGAGGCCCGGCTCGGCGAGAGCTTCAAGCAGGTGGCGGACCGGCTCGAGCAGGTGCACAAGGGCCTGGGCGAGATGCAGACGCTGGCCATCGGCGTCGGCAGCCTGCAGCGGGTGCTGACCAACGTGAAAACGCGCGGCGTGTTCGGCGAAGTCCAGCTCGAAGCCCTGCTGGAACAGGTGCTCACGCCCGACCAGTACGCCAAGCAGGTCGAGACCAAGCCGCGCAGCGGGCAGCGCGTGGATTTCGCGATCCGCTTTCCGGGCCGCGGCGGCGACAACGCGCCGGTCTGGCTGCCGATCGACGCCAAGTTCCCGCGCGACGATTACGAGCGGCTGCTCGATGCCCACGAGCGCGCCGACCCGGCCGCCGCCGAGATCGCGGCCAAGGCGCTCGAAGCGCGCGTACGCAGCGAGGCGAAATCGATCGCCGACAACTACCTGGCGGCGCCTCACACCACTGATTTCGCGATCCTGTTCCTGCCGGTCGAAAGCCTGTATGCCGAGGTGCTGCGCCGCCCCGGCCTGATGGATGCGATCCAGCGCCAGCACCGCGTGACGCTGGCCGGCCCGACCACGCTGCTGGCGATGCTCAACAGCCTGCACATGGGTTTCCGCACCTTGGCGCTGGAGCAGCAGGCCTCCGAAGTGTGGAAGGTGCTCGGCGCGGTCAAGACCGAGTTCGAGCGCTACGGCGAATGGGTCGCGCGCATCAAGGAGCAGGTGGCCAAGGCCTCCGACACCCTCGACAAGGCCGACACGCGCGCCAAGCAGATGCGGCTGGCGCTGCGCAAGGTGGAGGCGCTGCCCGAGGCGCAGTCTCAGGCGCTGCTGCCGTCCCCCGACGACAGTGAAGACGGAGCCCCGTGAGACCCGAGACCGCATGACCCCCGAGCTGCTGAAGCTCATCGCAGCCCAGATCTGTTTGCATGCAGCCATGACCGGCTTGCGCCTGGCGGCTCCCCTGCTTGCGCTGCAACAGGGCTACAGCGCGGCGGCGGTGGGCGTGCTGATCGCACTGTTCGCGCTGACGCAGGTCTTTCTGGCGCTGCCGGCCGGTCGCTTTGCCGATCGGCATGGGCTCAAGCGGCCGCTGATGCTGTCGGTGATCGCCGCCTCCGCCGGTACGGCGCTCGTGGCGGTCGTTCCGTGGTTTTCCGTGATGTGCCTTGGGGCGCTGATGACCGGCGGCGCCACCGGCGCGGCGGTCATCGCGCTGCAGCGCCACGTCGGGCGCGCCGCGGCCGATCCGGTGCAGCTCAAGAAGGTGTTCAGCTGGCTCGCGATCGCACCGGCCGTGGCCAACTTCGTCGGGCCTTTTTGCGCCGGATTGCTGATCGACCATGCGGGCCGCACGCCGGCCGACCTGCCGGGCTTCCGCATCGCGTTCGCGGCGCTGGCGCTGCTGCCGCTCGCCGGCTGGTTCTTTGCGCGCAAGACCCGCGAACTGCCGCGCGTGCCGCCGCCGGCCGATGGCGCCAGGCCGCGCGCCTGGGACCTGCTGCAGGAGCCGATGTTCCGGCGCCTGCTGTTCGTGAACTGGCTGCAGTCTTCGGCCTGGGACGTGCATGCCTTTGTGCTGCCCATCCTCGGCCACGAACGCGGCCTGGGGGCTTCGGTGATCGGCTCGATCCTCGGCGCCTTCGCGATTGCGGCTGCGCTGATACGGATCGTGCTGCCGCTCGTGGCCTCGCGGGCGTCGGAGCGCAGCGTGATTGCGGTGTCGTCGATCGTCACCGCGCTGGTGTTCGCGGTCTATCCGCTGCTGTCGTCGGCGCTGTCGATGGGCATGTGCTCGGTCGTGCTGGGCTTCGCGCTCGGTGCCGTGCAGCCGATGGTGATGAGCATGCTGCACCAGATCACCCCGCACGCGCGCCATGGCGAGGCGCTCGGCCTGCGGCTCATGACCATCAATGCCTCGAGCGTCGCGATGCCGATGCTGTTCGGCTCCGTCGGCGCGCTGATCGGGATCGCGGGCGTCTTCTGGCTGGTCGGCGGGGTGGTGGCGCTGGGGGCGCGGGCCGCGTGGGGCCTGCGCCCGCCCCGGCACGATCAGAGCTTGTAGAAGCGCTTGATCGTGTCCCACGCGTCCTGCGGTGCGTCCACGTATTCGATCAGCTTCACGTCCTCGGGCGAGATCACGCCTTCTTCGGCCAGGAAGTCGAAGTTGAGCAACTGCTTCCAGTAGTCCGAGCCGAAGAGCACGATCGGCACCGGCTTGGCCTTGCGCGTCTGCACCAGCGTGATCACCTCGAACAGCTCGTCGAGCGTGCCGAAGCCGCCCGGGAACGCGACCAGCGCCTTCGCCCGCATCATGAAATGCATCTTGCGGATCGCGAAGTAGTGGAACTTGAAGCTCAGCGCGGGCGTGACGTAGGGGTTGGCTTCCTCCTCCATCGGCAGTGCGATCGCGAGGCCGACCGAGAGGCCGCCGCCTTCGTAGGCGCCGCGGTTGGCGGCCTGCATGATGCCGGGGCCGCCACCGGTGCAGACGAAGAGCTTGTCCGCCGGCTCCTTGTCGTCGCTGTACTGGGCGACCAGCTTGCCGAAGGCGCGCGCCTTCTCGTAGTAGTGCGAGTTGCGCGCCAACTTGCGCCAGCGGGCTGCCGCCTTCGTGTCGCCGGCCGCGTCGGCTTGGGCGATCAGCGCGCCCGATTCTTCTTCGCTGCGAAAGCGGGCACTGCCGAACACCACCACCGTGTTCTCGATGCCGTGGGCGCGCATCTCGAGATCCGGTTTCATCAGTTCGAGCTGCATGCGCAGCCCGCGCGTTTCGCGCCTGAGCAGGAACTCAGGGTCCGCGAAGGCGAGGCGCGAGGGATCCGGGTCAAGCGGAAGGCCCTTGTCGGAATGGGACTGCAGGGTGGCCCAGGCGTCGGCAAGGCGTTTGTCGTGGAGGTTGTGATTGCTGTTGGGCATGGTCTGGCGAAGAATGGGTCTTGGATTGTGCGCGTTGCAGTATCCGGGCCCGGTGTGACTTGACGATCAGAACCGGCCGTGGCGGCCGGCGCCTGCGACGAAGCGGGCGGCGCCCGCAGCGCCTTCAGCCGCGACGATCGGCGCGCCGAGACGACCTTCCTGCCGCAGGGCTTCGGCCAGCGGCAGATCCCACTGGGCATAGGCGGAGGCGCGATCGGTGAGCATGCATTGCTGCGGAAAAGCGGCCAGTTCGTGCGCGAGCTGCTCGGCCGCCTGGCGCGCACTGCCCTCGGGCACCACGCGATTGACCAGCCCCATGGCCAGCGCCTCGTCGGCTGCGACGGGCCGCCCTGTGAGGATCAGGTCCAGCGCCCGCGCCATGCCGACGATGCGTGGCAGCCGCACGGTGCCGCCGTCGATCAGCGGCACGCCCCAGCGGCGGCAGAACACGCCGAGCACGGCATTGCTCTCGGCCACGCGCAGGTCGGCCAGCAGCGCCAGTTCGAGGCCGCCGGCCACGGCATGGCCGCTGATGGCGGCGATCAGCGGCTTGGCCAGCGCCATCCGCGTCGGTCCCATCGGACCGGTGCCGCCGCCCTCGGGGTCGACTTCGTTGCGGCGCGCCGGATCATTCACTGCCCCCAGATCGGCGCCGGCGCAGAACACGCCGTGATCGCCCCAGAGCACCGCCACGCGCTGGCTGTCGTCAGCCTCGAAGCGCTCGAACGCCTCGCGCAGCTGCGCCGCCATCTCGCGATCGACCGCGTTGCGCTGTCGCGGGCGGCTCATGACGATGGTGCTGACGGGGCCGTCGATTTCCGTGCGGACTGGCGATGTGCTCATAGGTGCACAGCGTACGCAAAAAAGGCTCCCGCAGGAGCCTTGTCTGCCGCCTGGGCGGCAGCTCAGACGCGTTTACGGTATTCGCCGGTGCGCGTGTCGATTTCGATGCGGTCGCCCTGGGCGACGAACAGCGGCACGCCGACTTCGAAACCGGTGGAAATCTTGGCCGGCTTCATGACCTTGCCCGAGGTGTCGCCCTTGACGGCCGGCTCGGTCCAGGTGATTTCGCGCTCGACGCTGGTCGGCAGTTCGACCGAGATCGCCTTGCCGTCGTAGAACACCACTTCGACCGGCATGCCGTCGTCGAGGTAGTTGAGCGCGTCGCCCATGTTCTCGGCTTCGACTTCGTACTGGTTGTATTCGGTGTCCATGCAGACGTACATCGGGTCGGCGAAGTAGGAGTAGGTGCATTCCTTCTTCTCAAGCACGATCTGGTCGATCTTGTCGTCGGCCTTGAACACGACTTCGGTGTTGAAGTTGGCGATCAGGCTCTTGAGCTTCATGCGCACGGTGGCGGAATTGCGGCCGCCGCGGCTGTATTCGGTCTTGAGGACGACCATCGGGTCCTTGCCGTGCATGATGACGTTGCCGGCGCGGATTTCTTGAGCGATTTTCATGATCAGGGTCTCTGGATGTTGGGCCGCTCCGTGCGACATCGGGCTTTCTGCCCTTTGAAACATTGACCGCGGCGGGTTCAGCGGAAGGTGCGGCAGGGGCTCCACCCCGGCCGGAAATCCGCAAAGCCGGCAATTTTAGCTTTTTTGGCCGACGAAGCGGAGCAGCCGGGTCGCCAGATCGTCCTGTGCGAGCGCGCGTTCGCGCGCGGCCAACACGGCGGCGGCCCAGGTGGCGAGCGTCGCGTGGTCCAGTTCAGGCAGGTCGCCCTCGGCCATGCCGTTCCAGAGATTGTGAAAGCTGCGCAGGGACGCCGGCGCGCCGAGCCAGGCCAGGAAGCTGTTCAGCTTGACGTGGTGCGCGTCGTCGTCCTGCGGATAGATCTGCCAGACGAAGGGGGCGCCGGCCCAGAGGGCGCGTACCAGCGAATCCTCGCCCCGCACGAAATTCAGGTCGCTGGCCCAGAGCAGATGGTCGAAGTCCGTCTGCGGCAAGTGCGGCAGCCATGAGAGGGAAAGGGCGCCGCGCTGTGCCGGGCCCGGTGGCAGCGCGCGGCTTGCGCGTCCCGCGGTCACCAGCAGCCGGCTTGGCTGGCTCGCGTTCTCGAGTTGCGCGAGCAGGGCCTCGAGCGCCGGCGGCTCATAGCAAAACAGCGATACGAGCCGCTCCCCGCCCCATTCGATGCCCTGCGCGGCGAGCCAGGCGCCGCGGTCGAAGCCCCGGCGGCGCGCGGGGAGCTCCGGCTCGCGCAGCAGCCCGCCGGTCGCGGCGCTGAAGCCTGGATAGAAGAAATGCTTGGTCAAGCCGTCGCCCGGGCCGCGGAACACGGGGGAGGGCAGGCCGTGCAGCCGCTCGACGTAGGGCTCCGCCGAAAGGTATTCCAGATTGATCCACCGATGGACTGTCCTGCCGCGCGGCAGCTCCGCGGCGAAGCGCGCGACGATTTCCGGCGCGGGGTCGCAGCCGAAGGCCTCGACGAGCACCTCGGGCGCCGGACCGGCGTCGCCGCGGGCAGCGCCGGCAGTCCAGGCGACGACGCTGACGCCCTCGCAGCCGCCGGGCGCCATCCACGCCAGCGCGGACGGATCGTCGACCCACAGCCGCACCGTCTCGCCGCGCGACGCGAGTCCGCAAGCCAGCCGCCAGCACACGCCGATGTCGCCGTGGTTGTCGATGACCTTGCAGAAAATGTCCCAGCGCATCGCGGGATACTCTACAGCCCGTTCATGGAGACTCCGACAGACGATGTCCGAAACGCATTCCGATCAGCTGCTCGCCGAAGTGGCTGCGCTGCCGCAACTGCCGGGCGTGTACCGCTATTTCGACGCCGCGGGCGCCGTGCTCTATGTGGGCAAGGCGCGCAATCTGCGCAAGCGCGTGGCCAACTATTTCCAGAAGAACCACGCTGGCACGCGCATCGGCCACATGATCTCGAAGATCGCTCGCATGGAGACCACCGTGGTGCGCTCCGAGGCCGAGGCGCTGCTGCTCGAGAACAACCTGATCAAGTCGCTCAAGCCGCGCTACAACATTCTGTTTCGCGACGACAAGAGCTATCCCTATCTGAAGATCGCGTCGCATGCCTTCCCGCGGCTGGCCTATTACCGCGGCGCGGTCGACCGCAAGCACCGCTACTTCGGCCCCTACCCGAGCGCATGGGCGGTGAAGGAATCGATCCAGCTGCTGCAGAAGGTGTTCAAGCTGCGCACCTGCGAAGACACGGTGTACGCCAACCGCACGCGACCCTGCCTGCTGTACCAGATCAAGCGCTGCACCGGTCCCTGCGTGGGCTACGTCACGCCCGAGGACTATGCGCAGGACGTGTCGAACGCGGAAGCCTTCCTGATGGGCGACACGCAGGCCGTGCTCACGCAGCTCGAGGCGCGCATGATGGACCACGCCGAGAAGCTGCAGTTCGAGCAGGCGGCCGAGTTGCGCAACCAGATGTCGGCGCTCTCGCGCGTGCTGCACCAGCAGTCGATCGAGATCGCCTCCGACAAGGATGTCGACATCCTCGCGGTCAGGGTGCAGGGCGGCAAGGCCTGCGTCAACCTGGCGATGGTGCGGGGCGGCCGGCACCTGGGCGATCGCGCCTACTTCCCGGTGCACGTGGAAGATGCGACGCAGATCCAGTACGGCGAGAGCGCCATGGAAGGCGACGAGGCCGGGCCGCTCGCCGAATCCGTCGAGGTGCAGGTGCTGGAAGCCTTCATCGCGCAGCACTACATCGACGTGCCGGTGCCGGCCACGCTGGTGCTGAGCGAGCTCGTGAGCCGCGCGCTGATCGAAGCCGTCGCGCAGCAGGCCGGCACGCGCATCACGGCCGTGTTCCAGCCGCACGAGCAGCGCCGGCACTGGCTCGAGATGGCGCAGACGAACGCCGGGCTCCAACTGGCGCGGCTGCTGGCAGAGGAGGGTTCCCAGCAGGCGCGCACGCGAGCGCTGGTCGACGCGCTCGAGCTGGCGCCGGACGATCTCGACAACTTCCGCGTCGAGTGCTTCGACATCTCGCACACCGCCGGTGAGGCGACGCAGGCATCGTGCGTGGTGTTCGAGCACCACACGATGCAGAACCGCGAGTACCGCCGCTACAACATCGACGGCATCACCCCCGGCGACGACTATGCGGCGATGCGCCAGGTGCTGCATCGCCGCTACGCCAAGCTGGCCGAGGCGATGGCTGCGGAGACGGAGGCGCCGCCGGCGGGCGACGCCGCCGGTGCCGGCACCGACGCGGTCCCGCGCACGCGGTCGGCGCGCATGCCGGATCTGGTGCTGGTCGACGGCGGCAAGGGCCAGGTGTCGATGGCGCGCGAAGTGTTCGGCGAGCTGGGCCTGCCGCTGTCGCTGATCGTCGGCGTGGAGAAAGGCGAAGGCCGCAAGGTCGGTCTGGAGGAACTGGTATTTGCCGACGGCCGCGAAAAGGTCTACCTGGGCCGCGATTCGGCGGCGCTGATGCTGGTCGCGCAGATCCGCGACGAGGCGCACCGCTTCGCGATCACCGGCATGCGCGCCAAGCGGGCCAAGGTGCGGGTGGGCGGCAGCCAGCTGGAAGATATTCCGGGCATCGGCCCCAAGCGCCGGGCGCGCCTGCTGCAGCGCTTCGGCGGCATCCGCGGCGTGGCGGCGGCCAGCGTGGAGGACATCGCTTCGGTCGACGGCATCGCGTTCGAGCTGGCGGAAGAGATCTACCGCGCATTGCATTGACCTTCGGCACCGGGGCCATCACGGCCCCATGACACAATCGCCGGCATGTTCTGGACGCTTCCGACGATCATGACCTGGACGCGCATCGTCGCGATCCCGCTGATTGTGGGCGTGTTCTACCTGCCATTGGCCGAGCCGATGCGCAACCTCATCGCCACGGTGATGTTCATCGTGTTCGCCGCGACCGACTGGCTCGACGGCTTCCTGGCGCGCCGGCTCAACCAGACCTCGGCTTTCGGCGCCTTCCTCGATCCGGTGGCCGACAAGTTCCTCGTGTGCGCCTCGCTGCTGGTGCTGGTGCACCTGAACCGCGCCGACGTGTTCGTGGCGCTGATCATCATCGGCCGCGAGATCGCGATCTCCGCCTTGCGCGAATGGATGGCGCAGATCGGCGCCGGTAAGAGCGTGGCGGTGCACATGATCGGCAAGGTCAAGACGGTGGTGCAGATGGTCGCGATCCCGTTCCTGCTTTTCAACGGCATCCTGTTCGGCGTGATCGACACCGGCGTCTGGGGGCAGTGGCTGATCTGGATCTCGGCCGTGCTCACGGTCTGGTCGATGGTGTACTACCTGCAGAAGGCGATCCCCGAGATTCGGGCCCGGGCGAAATGACCGGTGCGGTCCGGGTGTCAGGCTGGCTGCGCGCCATGCCCGCGGTCTTCGTGCTCATCTGGAGCACCGGCTTCATCGTCGCGCGCTACGGCATGCCCTATGCCCCGCCGCTCAAGTTTCTGGCCGTGCGCTTTGCGCTTTCGGTGCTTTGCTTCGTCGTATGGGTGCGGGTGTCGCGCGTGAGCTGGCCTCGGGAGCGGGCGCAATGGGCGCATCTCGCGGTCACCGGCATCCTGATGCAGGCGGGCTACCTGGGCGGCGTGTGGGCCGCGGTCCGCGCGGGCATGGGCTCGGGCCTCGCCGCGCTGCTGGTCAGCATCCAGCCGGTGCTCACCGCGGTCTGGCTGTCGATGCGCGGCGGCACCGTCACGCGCCGCCAGTGGGCAGGGCTGGCGCTGGGTTTCGCGGGGCTGGTGCTGGTGGTGTCGCGCAAGTTCGGGGAGGGCGGCGAAGTGAGCCCGCTGACCATGAGCCTGGCGCTGATGGCGCTGTTCTCCATCACGGCCGGCACGCTGTACCAGAAGCGTCATGTCGCCCCCTGCGATGTGCGCAGTGCGAGCGCGATCCAGCTTGCTGCTGCCTTGCTGGTCACGCTGCCCTTTGCGGCCTTGGAGGCCGACGGCATTCAATGGAATCTGTCGTCGGGCGGTGCGATGGCCTGGTCGGTGCTGGCGCTGTCGCTGGGCGGCAGTTCGCTGCTCTACATGCTGATCCAGCGCGGCACCGCGACAGCGGTCACGAGCCTGCTCTATCTGGTGCCGCCATGCACCGCTGTCATGGCGTGGATTCTTTTTGCTGAGCCGATCACGGCGGTGACCGTGGCGGGCATCGCGTTGACGGCCGTCGGCGTGGGCCTGGTGGTGCGCGGGGAGCGCTGAGCTTGGGCACTGCCGCATTTCTTGAATGACGAACGAGGATTGAAACCATGAGCACCCATCGCATCGCAGTCATCGCCGGCGACGGCATCGGCAAGGAAACCATGCCCGAAGGGCTGCGCGTGCTCGACGCTGCGGCCCGCAAGTTCGGCATCGACCTGCGCCTCGACCATTTCGATTTCTCGAGCTGGGACTACTGCGAGAAGCACGGCAAGATGCTGCCGGACGACTGGAAGGACCAGATCGGCGGCCACGATGCCATCTACTTCGGCGCGGTCGGCTGGCCCGAGAAGATTGCGGACCACGTGTCGCTCTGGGGCTCGCTGCTGCTGTTTCGCCGCGAGTTCGACCAGTACATCAACCTGCGGCCCGCGCGCCTGATGCCGGGCATCGTGGCACCGGTGGTCCGGCGCGACGGCTCGCCGCGGCAGCCGGGCGAGATCGACATGTACATCGTGCGCGAGAACACCGAAGGCGAGTACTCGAGCATCGGCGGGCGCATGTACGAAGGCACGGCGCGCGAGATCGTCGTCCAAGAGACCGTGATGTCGCGCATCGGCGTGGACCGCGTGCTCAAGTTCGCCTTCGAGCTCGCGCGGTCGCGGCCGAAGAAGCACCTGACCAGCGCGACCAAGTCCAACGGTATCTCGATCACCATGCCGTACTGGGACGAGCGCGTTGCCGCGATGGCGAAGAACTACCAGGACATCCAGCTCGACAAGTTCCACATCGACATCTTGACGGCGCACTTCGTGCAGCGCCCCGACTTCTTCGACGTCGTGGTGGCGAGCAACCTGTTCGGCGACATCCTGTCCGATCTCGGCCCTGCATGCACCGGCACGATCGGCATCGCGCCGAGCGCGAACCTCAATCCCGAGCGCAGCACGCCTTCGCTGTTCGAACCCGTGCACGGCTCGGCGCCGGACATCGCGGGCAAGGGCATCGCCAATCCGATCGGCCAGATCTGGTGCGGCGCGATGATGCTGGAGTTCCTCGGCCACAAGAATGCGCACGATGCCATCCTGGCCGCCATCGAGAAAGTGCTGGCGCCCGAGAGCGGCGCGCCCCGAACACCCGACATCGGCGGCCGTGCGGGCACGACCGACCTGGGGCGTGCGATCGCGCAGGCGCTCTGAGAAAAAGGCGGCGCAAAACACCACTAGAATCGCGGTCCTCCCTGGATTGCACGCTCGGGTGTCGTATTGACACCCCGTGGACCAGTGGTTGTAATCCTTGTCGGCAGTGCGCTGCCGGCGCGTCAGAACTGCCATCCTTTTTTCTTCATTTGCACCCCTGGCATCGTCAGGGGGACGGCATTGTTCTGACGCTACCTGATCAACAATTTTTTCCTACAAGGGGCCCTTGTGAACAAAACCGAACTGATTGAGCACATCGCAAAAAACGCCGATATCTCCAAAGCAGCCGCGACGCGCGCGCTCGAGTCGACCATCGGCGCCATTCGTACCACGCTCAAGAAAGGCGGCTCCGTGTCGCTGGTCGGTTTCGGCACATTTGCAGTCGGCAAGCGGGCCGCGCGCACCGGCCGCAATCCGCGCACCGGCGACGCGATTAAAATCAAGGCCGCCAAGATCCCGAAGTTCCGTCCCGGCAAGGCGCTGAAAGATGCGCTGAACTGAGACATCGATTCCCGGTGGGGTGCTTAGCTCAGCTGGTAGAGCGGCGCCCTTACAAGGCGTAGGTCGGGGGTTCGAACCCCTCAGCACCCACCACCCGATGCAAAAGGCGAACAGACGGTTCGCCTTTTTTGTTGCTATTCCGAGGTCCGTTACAGAGAGTGTTCAAGCATGTTTGATTCCTTCCGCAAGTACAACAAGATCATCATGGTGTTCTTGTTCTTGCTGATCATTCCGTCGTTCGTCCTGTTTGGCGTCGATCGGTATCAGGGCGGTGGCCAGGGCGAGAAAGTAGCGCGCGTGGCGGGCACCGACATCACCCGGCCGGAATGGGATGCGCAGCATCGCAACGAGATCGACCGGATTCGCCAACAGGCGCCCAATATCGAGCCGGCCTTGCTCGATTCCGATGCCGCGCGCTACGCCACGTTGGAACGCATGGTGCGTGACCGCGTGCTCGCGGCGGCTGCTTCCAAAGCGAACATGACGGTGTCGGAAGAAAGGCTCGCGCGCCTGTTCGCCGAGGACACGGGCCTGGCTTCGTTCCGCACCGCCGACGGGAAGTTCGACCGCGAGCGCTTCATGCGCGCGACCGGCCGCACGCCCGAGCAGTACGAAGCCTCGGTGCGCGCAGAGCTTGCCACCCAGCAAGTGCTGTTGGGCGTGTCGGGGACGGCGTTCGCGACCCCCGCACAGGCTGCGGCCACGCTCAATGCGTTCTACGACCGCCGCGAAGTCCAGGTCGCGCGTTTCAACCCAGGCGAATTCGCAGCGAAGGTCAGCGTGAGCGATGCCGATCTCGAGAGCTATTACAAGCAGCACAGCGCGCAATTCCAGGTGCCCGAGCAGGCGAACATCGAATACTTGGTGCTCGACCTCGAAGCCGCCAAAAAGAACATCGTGATCAACGAAGCGGACCTGCGCAGCTACTACGACCAGAACACCGCGCGCTTCGGTACCAAGGAAGAGCGGCGCGCAAGCCATATCCTGATCACCGCTCCCGCGAGCGCCCCCGCTGCCGAACGCGAAAAGGCACGCGCGAAGGCGCAACAATTGTTGGCCGAGGTCAAGAAAGCGCCGGCCACCTTCGCCGAGGTTGCGCGCAAGAACTCGCAGGATCCGGGTTCGGCGGAGAAGGGCGGCGACCTTGATTTCGTGACGCGCGGCGCCATGGTCAAGCCTTTCGAGGATGCGATGTTCGCCCTCAAGAAGGGCGAGATCAGCGACATCGTCGAAACCGAGTTCGGCTATCACATCATTCAGCTCAACGACATCAAGCCGGGCGTGGTCCCGCCGTTCGAGCAGGTGCGTGCAGCGATCGAAAACGAGGTGCGCGGCCAGCAGGCGACGCAAGAGTTCGCCAAGGCGGCCGAGAGTTTCACCGACATCGTCTACCAGCAGCCCGACAGCCTGAAGCCGGCGGCCGACAAGTTGAAGCTGACGATCCAGACCGCGAACGGCATCGGCCGCACGCCGGCTCAAGGCGCGACGGGCGCATTGGCGAGCCGCAATTTCCTGAACGCGCTGTTCGCCGCCGATTCGCTCGAGCGCAAGCACAACACCGAAGCGGTCGAGATCGGCCCCAGCCAGCTCGCCTCGGGCCGCGTGACGCAGCACAGCCCGGCGCGGGCGCTGCCGCTCGAAGAGGTCAAGGACAAGGTTCGCACCCAACTCGTCGCCGAGCGTGCATCCGCGCTGGCCAAGGCTGAAGGCGCGGCCAAGCTGGCAGCTTGGCAGTCCGATCCGGCCTCTGCGAGCTTCGGTGTGCCGGCCATCGTTTCGCGGCTCGAGACGCAGTCGCAGCCCGCGCCGCTGATCGAGGGCGCGCTGCGTGCCGATACCGGCAAGCTCCCTGTGCTGGTCGGCGTCGATCTCGGCGCTCAAGGCTATGCCGTCGTGCGGGTCAACAAGACGGTGCCGCGCACGCCGCCCGCCCCCGAGGCGGCGCAGCAGGAGACCCAGCAGTTCGGACAGGCCGTGGCTGCAGCAGAGAACGCGGCGTACTTCGATTTGCTGAAGAACAGGTTCAAAGCAGAGATCCTCGTGCCGAAGCCGGCGGACCCGGTTGCCGTCGCGGGACGCTAGTTTTTTGCCGCTACAATTGCAGGCTCTGTGGTGGCTGTAGCTCAGCTGGTAGAGTCCCAGATTGTGATTCTGGTCGTCGTGGGTTCGAGTCCCATCAGCCACCCCAATTGTCCAGGCGGAGCGCCATCAATTCCTTGATTCGGTCGGCTCTGCACCCGAAAGTCCAGCTAAAGTACCAAGCTTCATCAGCCCGGCGGGCACGCACCGCATGGCCGCGCTCAACCTTCCATCATGGTCAGCAATGAAGCTTTACTTCCTGAACCCGCGCGAGACGGATCTCGCAGACCCTGATACTGCGGTCGTCGATTCGATCAAATCCGAACTGCTGCAGCGGCCCGGCATCGTCGAGGCGGCCAGCCACGCGGATGCCGATGCCATCATTCTCCAGGAGCCGTGGTCTTACAGGGAATGGCGCTATATCCCAAAGCTGCTCGCAGACCCGGTGGTCGGTCGTTATCCGCACAAGGTCTATACGATCAATACCGACGATGCGGGAAGCGGGTTGTTGCGTGGCGTCTATGCGGGTCTGCCTCGCAGGCGGCTGAATCCGGCGATTCATGCGGCCGTGCCGTTCTTGCTGCAGCACAACGAATTCGTTCTCGAGCGCGCGGGAGCGCCCCGCCCCCAGCCGACTTTTCTGGGCACATGGCGAGGCAATCCCCGCTCCAATGTAAAACTCCGAGGGCAATTGCTCGACGTTTGCGGCAGATCGCCGGCCTTCCGTGCGGAATCCTCTGAAAGCTGGCTGAACCACGGTATCGACGAGAAGCGCCTCTACGTCGATTTGCTGCTGTCGGGGAAGTTCTCGCTTTGCCCTGGCGGATGGACGCCGGCGACGTTTCGGATTTACGAGAGCATGGCGCTGGGGGTTGTGCCGGTGATCATCGCCGACGAGTATGTTCCTCCCAACGGGCCGAACTGGAGCGAGGTCTCCCTGCGTATCGCGGAGGCCGACCTGCCTCACATCGAGCGCGAGTTGAATAAGCACGCCGACCGCTATCTGGAATTGGGTCAGCGAGCGAATGAAGCCTGGCAGCGCTATTTCAGGCCGGATCTGTTGATCTCGTACTATTCCGATGCGTTGCTTTCCTGCATTCGCTCGAGCGCCGGGAAGGGAACGGCGGCGGAAGAAATCAAGCGGTGGAAGTCGCCCCAGATGTACTGGGCCAATCAGTGGTCGATTCCACAGCGCGTCGGGAACAGGGTTGGCCGCATGGCCGGGCAACTGCGCAGTCGATTTGGGTCGGCGCGACACGCTTCCTAAGCGTCGTCTGGGAAAGGCGCGACCACCCGGTCAGCGCCTTTTTTTTGGCGCGGCGGTTGCGGCAATTGAGTTCTGAATTAGAATTTTCACTTTCCAATTCGGAGGATTTCCTCGATGGCCTCAACCCTTGCCGACATCAATTCCCAGATCAAGAAGCAC
>Ga0307515_10001518_pt1 | contig 51919 bp, 48 predicted proteins | sample 17_EM_MG_FD_194513 | JGI IMG/M metagenome (GOLD analysis project Ga0307515, IMG submission 194513) | Populus trichocarpa ectomycorrhiza microbial communities from riparian zone in the Pacific Northwest, United States - 17_EM | ecosystem: Host-associated > Plants > Roots > Unclassified | place...
GAGAGTGTGAAGATTGGACAGTATATTTCAGACATGTAAAATACGATAATGGCGAAGCAAATGCAACGGCAAGCGATGTATCCGAAGTGAAGACTGTATTGCAATAAGTGACAAAATCTCAAAGCTAGACATAAATGAGAGTGCGGCATGTGGCTATTGGCCGAAGAAAGGCATAAACATCGCCAGGCGTTGTGTAAATGGCTACTGCATAACTGCAACCCCTGCGAAGAGTGTAACATACGTGTCATTCTGATGGTGCGTATACGTCACCAGATTCCGGGCTCAAAGTAGAGGAAGCCTGACGCTGGAGTGGCGAGCGTAACATAAAACGCGACGCGTCGCAAGAATACGAAGCATGGTATAATGGCCGCCGCAAGGGATGTATGCAACGCGACCCGTCGCTTGGGCGACTGGTGGTGTCTGATTCCCGTCAGAGGGTACGAGGTTCCGCCAGAGCCGTCAGAGCCGTCCGGAACACCCGGGTGTTTCAGATGGAAACTAGGGTTGTTGCTGATGTGGGAGCGGGAGACAGTCGATCTTGGGATGATGCAGTACACGGTGTACACAGTACTCGGTGTATGCAGTACTCAGTGTATGTGGTAGTTGGTGTTAACTCTTGATCCTGGCATGGAGAGATAGAGAGCGATGACTTAACTTCATCTTCCTACGTGATGGTAGAGTTGAGGACGAGAAAGGGAGAGATGCGAGGGTATGGGGGAAATCATCATGAGGAACTGGGACTCAAGAGAATTTCTTGTGCAAGTCAATTTACCATCCCCGATACAGCGGGTACCAGTCCCGATCCGGTCTGTAATATCACCGATACAAGGTCTTCCCAACCAAATCAGGCAAGTCGTACCCCAGATTCCTCATATCCGCTCCTATCCTCCACATTATTCTCATCTTCATCGCTCATCTCTCTCCTTCTCATCCTCAACTCTACCATCATCGCAGAACACCAACTTAAGTCATCCCTCTCTATCTCTCCATGTCACGATCATGAGTTGACACCGAGTACAGCATACACTGAGTACAGCATCCACCCAAGATTGTTTGTGTTCCCTTCATTCTCAGGATTTTGAGTTGACCCCTGAATGTAGCTTCAGCTTCTGGCGTGCCTCCCTGCACAATCTACCGCCATCAGCCAGCTCTCCATGAGAGCCCAAAGATAAAGTCACCTTGTTATATTCCCACAGTTGCGAGTCAACTAACTGATGAAACGAGTTTCAGCACCTTGGGCACCGTCCATTGACTGCCTCGATGTACTAGTTCAAACTCGCTCAATTGTGGTCTCCAAGTTCGCACAATCATGCCCTCCAAGACCATCTCCAAACTCACTCTATTACTGCCTCCAAATTCGCTCAATCATGGCCTCCAAGTGTATCTCCAAACTCGCTTAATAACGGCCTCCAAGTGCATCTCGAAATTCACTCAATCACAATCTCGGAGTGCATCTCTAAGTTCACTCGATCAGGGACGCCAAGTGTATCTCCAAATAAGCTTGATTACCACCTCCAAGTGCATCTCCAAACTTGGTAGATCACAACCATGGACTGTATCTATGAGTTCACTCGATCGTCATTCTCAGGCGCACCTCCAATTTCTCCCAAGCACCACCTGCAGCCAGTCCAGATATACCGTGTGTAGATGGGTAGCTATATAGATACATAGTTACATTGATACATAGATACATAGATGAGAATACAAACTGAATACGTGAATATTAACAATCGTTGAAAGATAAGTAGTAGCTATGATTTGCAGGCGCACCAGCAGCATTCCTAAAGAAGATGTTTTTCTCACACTGCTCTACTGTGATTCGACGTGCTCCCAGACTTGTCACTGGCACTCCCAGGTGCTCCCAAAGTTCTCTCTGGCGCTCCGAGGTGTTTCCAAACTTATCCCGATCACTCCCATGGTACTCCTGTACCAGTCATCAGAGATCTCAGTGACTCCGAATGTTGGCCGGAATGCCCTCCTCCGGTCTGATACTCTCCTGAAATCGACACATCTAAGTTTACACTGCACATCCTCTCAGACACTCCTGGCGGCTTCCAGTGACTAAGATACATTTTGCTGATGTTGTACCCAAAATGTTCAATCGTATTGGTCACTGCTCGGTGGATATCTCTCCTTGCAGGTATTAAACATCTATAGAAGTAATTGTGCTACGATTGAGAGCATCCCTAAATAGCACAGTAATTGGTAAAAGTACCTCGGACTGTCACCCAACCTGTAAGGCAACACTAATGGAACATTCTGTGTGGTCTGGTTTCTGTAATATATTGAGTAGAAACACTGCAGCTGTTGCTGTATACAATCGAAATGCGAACCAGAATACGGTTACCCATTACATGGATTGTAGTAACAATGATTAGCACATAGTATGAATTTATCGCTATTCGTTGACAGTTACACACATAGTATATGTGAAGGAATATATTATTTTAAACTCTTCTCATGTGTATTGTTTTATTAATGAATTTATAATACAGCTCACTGACCCATCAATTCAAAGATAAATAACCACTGTGGTGAATCCATAAAGTGAGCCAATTATTTCAATCCAACATTGTGCCAATATTATATACCATAACACCTACTACATTACACTCTGCACATATAGATAATTATATCTAGTCAATAACTTACCATATGGAGATGCAACTGGTACTTCCATATGACATGTATCAATTGAGTGTGAAAATTTCAATCACAAAACGAATTGGATCATGTTGTTATACCTAACAAACATCTTGAAGATTTATTAATTGTGAAAAATCAAGTAATATGTAATAGGGAATTGATTATAGTGCTGTGAAGTATTTGATGATTGATGTTGAAAACGGAGTGTAGATACAGAGTAATGTTTGGAACAGTGAAAGACAGAAGATGTAGACAACTTGATATCTGAAATAGAGGAGTACCTGTTTAGGCCAAGGCACATTGAATGGAATATATGTGTATTAAATGTATGGCATATGAAACAGCACCACAGTGTGCAGTTAATTAGCGAAGGCATCCACTGCATCATATTATCACCCAACAAATAATGGAATCACCTAAATAGTTACTATAAACAATGTCAACTGTATACCTAGCACCTAAAGTTTTAATGTAGTGTTACGCCTTTGGTGTTACAGTTGAATTTCCGGGATCATACAGCATTACTCAACGATTATATATATAGATACTGGATCTGCAATCATGAATTATCACTCGAATTTCCATATTGGACCTACCTTCTGGATTTGTTCACCTATTAGTCTAATCTCCATTACCCAACCTTTGTATCAACAGATCCACAACAACAGTCAAGCCAAGTGCGAACAAGATGTGTATCATCTTTGGATCAGTAATGGTTGCAACTTCTCCATTCTCAATGGTCACTCCTTATCAGCAGGATACCTTATTCCCAGTCAGTGACCAAATGTCCTTTCACTCATGGTCCAATGCTTAATTCCGGATGAGACGATGTGTCATCAATATCTGACCAGCATGGCATGTCAACATGATCAGAGCCACATAAGAGATAAGTTAGAAACAAATAATCGATACATCGGAGCCATGTCAACCGAGTGGACTTATATGCATCAACCCTTATTTTGACCTCGCTTTCTTGGTCTTGGTGAATAAGACCTGGGATTCATATGTCCTGAGTGGCCTGGGATACTCGCCATTCAGTATATGGCAAAACAGCTCAGTTGGAGATCACTTTATATTAAGCTCCAATAAAGTGTAGTCAAAGTAAAGGTTCTGTCATTTGCCGTGATTGTTAAAGCGTTATATAGCTGGTGGGTATATGAGAGGGCACTCTCACTGGCTCTTGGTGAGATGAACCTATTTGTTGATAATTGGCTTCAGATAAGCTCGTGTCCATACAAGGAATTGCCAACAGCAATTATATCGCAATACGGACACAATACCTTGATGACGTAGTCAATACTCCTGTCAGTTAGAACACAACTATCAATGGTAGAGACCTGAGATAGGGCAGTTATGAATGTGGACTCCAAAGCAGGCTTTGGCAGTCTGAGTATTGATGAGGGTGTGAATCGTCTGATATATAATGAACAGTACCAACATGGAGGAAGGACATTGATACCATATTATCTACAACGAAATGTATCTACGGATACATATTGACCATCTCGACCTGGAGGTTAAGCCTTGATTTTATTCCTGTGTATTGTCAATTAGTTCTGCATTCAACTCAACGAGGATACTTCTCCTTTAAAGTCCAGAGTTGGACGCTACTCATTTAGTTCTAAGTCATGGATATACCTATCGCCTCTTTATACTTCGTTATTGTTATTACCTTCATCAAAGCAGGTCATTGATCAGGAAGTGAACAACACCATCCATTGCAGTCCGAAGGAAGTCTAAGGGCCAGCCCAATTGTGTGGTGGATGAGAGACTACTTCTGCTAGGATACTCTTGAGTCGGCACTACTCCTTCTGCAGAGGCGAAACTGCATTGTTGCTTTGTATAGACAAGTCAATACCTGGAGTTGTTGCATTCTTGGAGAGTTGGTCTTCGAGTAAAAGCGCCAGTTGCTGGGATGATACTTTTGAGTCGTCATTAGGGCGAAACTCTTGAGTTGTGTACATGAGCAATTGATATCTTAAGATGATACACTTTGGTCAATACTGTCTATTGGAAGCAGAGAACGGAACAGATACCTCGTATCCCATTGGGGTGGTAATCCTTATATGCATCCTGAGTGAAACCTTATTCGTTTTTTCCTTTATCAGTGAGGAATTTGTTAGGGGGCTTTATTGATCAAGATGTAGGGTGAACCTCCCGGAGTTACATGTAGAGGGTATAATAAACAACCACAGCTATCAGCACAACTATCTGCAATGTATCAAGTTACAATATACAAATTATCAGAGCCTAGAATGATATATGCTTGGTAGTAAAGCGATATATATGCTATAATAAATACAGCACTTCTATTTGGATTAACAACAATATCTAGCAATCAATAACATTTGAGAGATAGATTGAATTATACTGGAGCTGTTGAATTGGAATTGGAAACTTGGCCTTGCTGTGTAGATATACCTAGAATCATCATCAACTGTACAGCCAGTATTATCTGCCAATCAACCTTGAATCTAACCAATCAGTGTCTTAAGCTATGAATAATTAGGGGATTGGCAAATATTATGCGGTAAATATGGAGGTAAGTTATCCGAATATAAATAATAAAGCTATTTGAATCGGTAGATCATGATTATGGAGTAATCCTCTGGGTACAGATTCCATGAATAATATTATAACAAAAGTAAATATACTTTCGAATAATACAGAATATCAATGGCTGGTTGTTAAGTGTCTTCCATCTGAGAGTTATCTACATCAGATATTGTTATCACAGGAATCTAGGTGTGTAAAATATTATTTGAGCATATTGTGAAAATTTCAGAAGTAGTCCTTCAGTGTTCAGGATTATACTGCTGTTCCTCAATCTCTTGTGGTGCCAGCTCCTTAGGTGATCATAGCTTGTAGCATTAGAATTTAGACAGGATTGACTTTTTGTATAATAGTGAAGAGGAAGCAACAACCCCAGTTGTTTTTCCAGAATTCAGAACAGGAGGGCCAGTTAGAGTGGCCTTTTCATCATACAATTTCATTGCCACAATCATCTTGATAATTCATTTTTCCTAACTACAGTATGTCAGATTTTCAAGCCAACAGCCAGTTGAGGATTGAAATAGCCTTCTTTCATGTTAAACAAGGAGGTTGAACCTGTAAAATTATTACTTTAATCACCATTGATTACATGATTAGTGTATTTATCATCCTATTTCTTGCAATGAATACTATCACAGCTATTAGTTGCATAATACTAGTAATGATATGGCATGCATTTGGAAACAGCCTTCTGATATACCCTGAAGATTCTGCAATTTCTCCAATGTTAACATTCTCTAACTATGTGAGTTGCCATTATTTCGAAAGTAGTGAATACTCAGATATGTAGCAAGAAGAAGAAGACTGATGAAATTATATTTGAGAGGAAATATCATAGTACAAAAAAAGTGTCTATATGAAATGTTGCATACAGTTTCAAGTTACAGATAAGGAAAATGCTAAAGCTAGAAGCTCTTGAATATAAACAATGTAGAAGGCAAGTTTTCAAATATTAAAAGGTGATATTAGTAGTCTAAAAATATACAGTCGGTATCTTCACATTGTATAGTTATTTACAATCTGCCCAGTAGAGTTGAATTAATGGTTTACTAATGCCCAATACAAGATATTAGCATTTCTATCAGTATGCCAGTGGCATATACCTTGCACAGTATATTGTGGCTAAGTATCTGTATTTGCTCCAGATCTGATGAGTAACTGGTGACATTAATATTATTCCTTCTACAACTTACCAACAGAGCTAGCCAAAATGTGTGCTGGGATACGCTGGTCAATTATTTTCCCTATGTAAGATAAACAAAGTGATCTCGACTATACATGTAGTTTCAGCACTTTACATCACATTGAAACATACAAATACTCCCACATCATGAATCTGTACAATTGAAAAGATGTGTAAATGACCAGTAGATTGCAATAAGGTAAAATTAATTCATTTGTAATGGATAATAAATATAACTATATAAGTAGAATCAGTGAACATTTTGGACGAATTTAATATACTATTACTATTTGTTGAAGATAATATTAATTGTTTCTATATTGGTATAATCTTGATATAGCAATCTATTGATAGAAAATTTCCCTATCGTAATAATCTATTGTTTCAAAAAGATGTGCTGATCTTAGCAGTTGATTTGATTCTATAGACAGAACAATGTTAAATCTTGCAAATACCATGCTAGGTTCTCTGCATGATGGTAGAAATGAGTTTCGATAATTGAAATAAAAATGAATTTATTTTATACATTTTCACCCACATGTCAATGTTTACTGATACTGTATGATTGGTGTATTCACTTTTTGTGTCAGTAGAGTGATGGTTAGGGATATGTTATTGCCCAAGTTAGAAATATGTTAGAATACTGTGAATTGTAAAAGTTGAAGTTATGTGGTATATGTCAAATACTTGCTGCCAGCATCAACCATATTGTAGTCTGCTGCACATTAGTATTGATTTGGCTCAATAAGTTAGAATTGACATTCTACCTCATTCTTCAGATTCAGTACTTGAGCATCTCTTTGAGTCGATCACTGTACATTATATCTCCGCTGCCGGATTATACCTGGAAAGTGATATTGTATATCTCGATCACTGAAATGGATTTTAGCCACTTGGAACATCCTGCAGTTGGAGAGTGAAGGTGTTGTGTAACCAGAGCATGTTTAACTATGGAAGAGAATTGAAACATAGGAGAGCATTCCAGGAATCATTCAGAGTAACAAGCTGCAGTGGTAAATCTACTCAAGTACACTGGAAGAGATTCAAATAAGTTTGTCCTTAGCAGAGTACGAGGCAGTATTGTGAGAGGAACTGAGACTGTGGTCTAACCGCTGCAGAAATACTGAAGTAATAGTGAACAATGTGTCAGTTCTTATGACTTGTCATTCAGACGACTACAGTTATAATTTCTGGTTCTTCAAATGTACATAAGTAATGAAATACCCTCCAGGGCGAATATGATCCATGAATTATTTGTCATTAACAACTTTCCAATCATACTCTACTATCTTGTATTTTCTTCCACAGTCTGTGTCTCTGTTTATAACTCAATGAAATTGATAAAAATGGCAACTGATCCAACAATAATATGAAGGTATGCCTGTATAAGCCAACTACATAATTAGCAAAGATCAATTAGACATTGTATCAATGTTATTCAGTACATGGCCAAAGTCATCAGGGCTAATCAAATATGGAATGGACAAATCGTCAATCTCTGGAAGCAGCATGAGGCACTACATGTAGTTGCAGATCACTGGTATCAGGCATGAGGGTGAGATTGAAGTTGAATGTAATTTAACTCAAGTTGTGATATCGAATAAAGATGTAATGAAATTTTAGCTACTACACAATGAAATTACAGTTTCAATGTCAATATAATATATTCAGGTGAACAAAGCGGTGAACAGGCAGAAAAGGTTGAACACCAAGATGGCAATAGTGGTGACAAAAAATGAATGGCAAAGGTTAGAGAGGAGCGTCAACCTCAGTAGAGAAGTGCCAATTCAGACTAGTGTTAGCAACGATTCCAAATCCACGGTTCAGTTCTGGGTCTGGGTTAGAACTGAACTGCAACCGTTGCAACGGGTTTCACCCCATCAAAACACCAAACCACACTGAACCCGCAGTTTTTTGGCCATTTCCACAATTTCGCAAACTCAGAACTTTGGCTCCAATCAAGTATTAGAGTTCTGATCATATCACAATATGATATATACATATACAGGATGCGGTATTGCATGCTCTTTCACCTCCTGTTTGCCTATTTGCGATCTGATCAATATTCGTCGAGTCACTGAGAAACACGCCCAATTTTAAGCGTGATTTCACAGCGACCCAACGAATATTGATCGAATCGCAAATTGGAGAACCGGAGGGGAAAGCACATGGAAAATTGCATCTTTTATATATATATCATATTGTGATACGATCAGAACTCAAATACTTAATTGGAGCCAAAGTTCTGAGTTCACAAAACTGAGGCTCTGCTGGATGTCCAACCTGGCCATAGAATCGCCTTTTTAGGTGCGGTTCGGTAGTTTCGCGGTTCGAGAACCGAACCAGGGCCAGTGTTCCGGTTCCAACCCGGACAGCGGTTGGGTAACCCGGAACTGTTGCTAACACTAATTCAGACCAAGGAAAACCGATAGAATGTGGGAAACATTAATCACAGTGGACAATTTTCTTATGAGGGGCTATAAGGTGCCCCACCTAAGCATGATTGTGAAAGCAGTGGCTTCTACAGTACAATATAATACCAGGGAAGAGTAAAATTACCTTAATATTCATGCTGAGAAAACTTAACTGGGACCTTCTTTGAAGTGGTTTATTTATACAGTGCACAATGTATAGAGATGGTCATTGGGACTACAGTCTGGGTAATGTATAACGGCGAGATCTTAGACTGGAGGTTAGGGTTGGCACCCCGGCATGTGATGCGGCCAGGTAAGTGGCAACCTTCAATAGACTTCTCGTGAGGATCATGATCCTTACCGAGAATCCTACCATATACATATACAGGTATGATCACTCTGACCCCGTTTGCAACCGTATCCCAACAAATACAATCTATTCTCTAACTTAGCCGCACGCTGGCATACGTGCCCTTACACTATTCTCGGTGTTTCAGTCGCCGGAAACATTTCGCTCACAGGTTTTCAATTTACCCCTTTTTTTCAGATGCGTCGCAAAAACGCGCACAACATGCAAATCTAAGCAATTGAACACTCAATGCCTCCCAAACGGACGAATAGACTTCCTCTAAGCAGTGCCAATGCGCATGGGAGTGCTTATACAATTTGCGCGTCGATTGGTCGTGACAATCTGAGTCTCGCCAGTCGAATCACCCCTGGATTAGTGACCCCAACAGCTCTAGCCGAGGCAGAAATCGTAGAAGACTCTGATCCTGGAAGTAGAATCATTAATGACGAGAGCGAGCACGACGCCGAAATCCAGAATCTACCGAGTCCGCGCACAATACTGACGAACCGACTGCACCACCCAAGATCAACCTGGAAGACATGGTGGAGCGACAGCAGAGGATGATCGACTTCCTTTTCCATCATAACACCGAACTACTAGAATGACACTGATCGTTGACCTCCGACTCAAAGGATTAGTTTAAGATGGCACAGCCGAACCGCTACCGCAGAGATGCTCAAGAACTGGAAATCTATGTTGGCTCACTTTGATCGAACTTCCGGACTTATAAACCCCTTTTTCACGACGAAACTGACAAGGTTCAATATGCCCTAGACCACCTTGGAAGCTGGGCCTACCATACTGATCGCGACATGCAGAAGACAACTATGATTGACCCAATTATCTGGGGCCAAGACCTACAAATGAACAATTCAACATGCCTCCATGACTTCGACCTTTTTGTTGGCTAAATATAGAAGATGTCCGGCGATAAGAACAGGAGACTCTATGTGGCTACGAAATCATACTACGACCATCCGCAGGGCTACTACAATGCCAACGAAAATGTACGAGCATACGCCAATCGACTACGACGGAATTGGAGAGAAGCAGAGTGCGATGAAGTGCAGTTGCAACCGACGCTGTACGACATGGTCTGGGCGGGATTGAAGGCCGACTTACTACCCAAACTCAAACCATTTACCAAAGCTAATGGGAAGTTTAACTCCATTGACGAACTCTTTGATCGAGCAGCTGATGTTGAAACCGAACCGGAGGAGTATGACAAGCAGCAACAGAAGCCACCTGGCGAGTAATCTCGTCCTGGCGGCAGAAAGTGTAACTTCCGACAATCAATCTCAGAGACAAAAGACGTATCTAAGAACCCTTCCAAACCCGACAAGTCCGATAAGTTATCCGGCAGCGGAAAAGATCTACCTCCATCACCGTGGGGAACCCGAGAGGTCTATGCATCATGGAAAGCCAACTGGAAATGCCCACGATGTGGCAACGACCATATATCCTTCCAATGCCCGAACTACTCCTAGCCGAACTTTCAAGATCGACTCAACCCCGGGGATGGCAAAGGAAAAGACAGAAACGACAAAGGTGGCAATCCACAAATCAAGCGCCAACGGTCCTTCGACACTCAGCAAGCAAAAAACTAGCATACCTCTCCCAATATCTAGCATGGTGGGGGAGGTTTGACGAGATGGAGCTGGGAATGGAGAAGTTGGGCGCACAGGCACTAATGGCGACTCTGGATGAAGTTCAACCTCACCAGATCTCACTAAAATCAAGAGTCGTTCTGGAGCGCCCGAGGGTAAGAATGTGAAGTCAATACCTCCACGGCACTGAAGTACCGGATTCAGCACACATAGTTCATGAAGTACAACTACAAGACTGAAATGGCGAGATGTAACGCGTACAGGCTCTTATCGACTGCGGCGCAACCATCATCCTTATGGCACCGTGGCTTCTCAAGGGACTCGGGATATCACATGGGACGGCACACATCACCACCCTCGGCCTGAACAGAGGAGTGATGCAACATGCGAAGGACAGCCGGAAGACGCGGATCATAGTCTAGTAATTGGACTATCTCGCACCGGTTGATGAATTAGACGTGCTATTCATGCCAATGCACGCGTACGACCTAGTACTTGGATTACGATGGTTCCAAAAAAGAAATCCTGACATCTACTGGGCTCACTGTCGATTGACTTCCCTGCGATCACCGAGTGTGAGTGGAGTGGAGGAAATGACATTGATGACTACGGCAGTGGCATCGAAGGTCTCGGAAGCCCAAAAGAAAAATGTCAACGAACAGCTTCTGCGGCGCGGTCCGGATATACAGACACTCGGAGCAACCACATTCGACGATCTTCTAGCGAGCAATGCAGTCGTCGCAGCAGTTGCCTTACAGTTTGGGGAATGCACAGCGCTGATGGGAGCGACTTTGTAAGACATCGCCCTGGATTCATCAGGTAATACAGACCCAAGCACTGGACGTGATGAGCAGGGAGCAGCGGCGGTAGTTGCGGCAGAAGAGCTGCTCTGAGGAGACGCTTGAATGACTGCTACCGGCTCGCCGAGACCCGAAGGGAGTGTCTGAACGGTAGAGCTTGGCCCCTTTGTGGGCGAACCGTTAACGACAAGGCCTCCTGGATTATTCCTTTCTTCCTTCTCCTCCTTACCTCCTTGTTCACGAACACTAAAGGTAACGCAAGGCAGAATCAGCAGACAAATGGGTACCTACAGAGGACGGGAATTTCATCCCAGCAAGGTACTGAGAATTCGTGGACGTCTTTAGCAAGACAAAGGCTGAAACGCTGGCACCACACCGCCCAATTGACCACGCAATTGACCTGGAACCGGGATTTAAGATACCATATGGACGGATCTACAACCTCTCGGAAGTCGAGCTCTGATCTCTCAAGGCATACATCGCTATGAACCTAGTAAACGGCTTCATCCATTGGTCATCATCATCAGCAGCAGCACTGATATTCTTTGCGAAGAACAAAGACGGCGGCCTACGACACTGCGTGGACTACCGGGCGTGCAATTCGGCAACCGTCAAAACCCAGTAACCCCTACCTCTTATCTCAGAGATGCTCGACCGAATGCGCGGAGCACGGATATTCACAAAGTTGGACCTCTGGAACACCTATCACCTTATCCGGATCAAAGATGGAGATGAATAGAAGACTGCATTACAGACCCGCAACGGCCAGTTCGAATACTGAGTCATGCCCTTCGGATTACCACACCCGCCAGACACATTCCAGGCCAACATTGACGACAGCCTACGGCCTTATATTAACGACTTTGCCGTATGCTACCTAGATGACTTACTGATTTATTCGACCAATGAGAAGGAACACAAAGATCACATACAAAACGTTCTAGAGCGACTACAGCTATTCGGCCTCTGTTACCAAGCCGAAAAGTGGCAATTTGTAACCTCAGAAATCGGTTTCCTCAGATTTATCATCCGCTCTGATGGGGTTGGCATGGAATCAGACCGCATATCAACCATTGAAGACTGGCCTACTCCCAAGTCAATTCGAGAGGTACAAGTGCTTCTAGGCTTCACAAACTTCTACCGACGGTTCATCCGCAAATACGCTATGGTAATGACACCTATCTCTGACTTACTGCAGAATTCGCCAGGCAAATGGGAATGGACCCGAATGGCAGAGCTCGCATTTCGGAAGCTCAAGAAGGCATTCCCCAAGCCACCGATCGACCAGCACTTCAACCTGGCAAAGCCTATCATCCTCCAGACGGACCCAAGCAGCTTCGCAATCGCCGGTATTCTTAACCAATACGACGATTTCGGCATTCCCAGACCAGTCAACTTCTACTTGCGGAAATGCTCCCGTGCTGAACAGAACGATGACAGGCACGATCGGGAGCTCTTAGCCATCGTGGAGACTTTGAGACAATGGTGACACTATGTCGAGGGAGCTAATCACAAGATCCTCATACAATGCAACCACATGAATCTCGAGTATTTCCAAACGTCGGAAGTGCTCTCCTGGAGGCAAGCGAGATGGGCTGAGATCCTTTCATCATACGACTTCGTTATTCAACACCTGGAAGGGAAAAAGAACCGTGCAGGCAGACCATGAAGACGACCTGATTACGAAGAAGGCCACAAAAGACCTACTGCACGACTCTTGGCAAACTTGGCGACAACCACCGTCAATCCATTCAATGATCTCCTATCAGCAATTGAGGCAGCCCAGGATACTGATCCACTACCGACTGACATGAAGAATAAGATCAGTAACCCTGACCAAGCTAAAACCGGTGGACAAGACGGATCCATGTATAAGGAAGCGGACATGCAGTGGAAAGTCATCGCAGGAGCTCTCACCATCGAAGGGAGAATATACATGCCAGACGCACTCCGCAATCAAGTGATAAGTCTTTTCCACGACAACTGTGAATCTGGTCATTTTGTAGCACTTACACCTGCTGAACTCGTATCTAGAGACTTCTATCGGCTAGGACTAGACACCACAGTACAGAAGTACGTCGCCGGTTGCAAAGTATGTCACCAAATCAATGCACCGCGCCATCCACAATGTGGAGCTAATATGCCGCTGCCACCACCGTACAATCCCTGAGACGGAATTACTATCGACTTTGTCACCGACCTGCCGGAATCAACCAAGTCAGGATACACTGGGATTTTGGTCATAGTAGACCAGTTAACGAAGATGGCGATTCACCAGCCCTGCCGACAGGATATCGACCCACCGGAATTGGCAGGTATGTTTTTCGGGCACGTGATCTGCAAGCATGGCATACCACACAATATCGTCACCGACCGCGGAACCTAGTTCACCAGCCGATTCTGGACTCGAGTCTGCTCCCACATGGGCATCAACCACCGACTCTCGACCGCCTTCCACCCGCAGACCGACCACCAGACCGAGCAGCAGAACCAGACCATGGAACAATATTTCTGAGCCTTCAGCAACTGCGAGTAGGACAACTGGGCTGAACTCCTTCCTCTGGCGGAATTCGCGTAGAACAACTCGGTGCATGCTTCGACCAGGATGACACCGTTCTGGTCCAGATACCATCGGAACCCCGAGATGCAGTTCAAAGCACCGAAAGTGTCACATATAAAATCGGATATGCAAGCGGACGCTACGCTCGAGTGATTGGCAGAGACTCATCGGACACTCTGTGAGAACATACTGGAAGCCCAGCAGCGGCAGACAAAGTACGCTGGCAGAAAAGAGATTATGTTTGACATTGGAGACAAAGTGTTGCTCTCGACTAAACACTTCCGGAAAACTAGGCCATCTAAGAATCTGGACTACAAACGCGCGGGACAGTACAGTGAGTGTGAAGTCATCAATAGGAATGCTTACAAATTAGACTTGCCAAACACAATACGGAACCACAACATTGTCCACGTGTCACAACTCGATCAATGCACACGTCCAGTCCCAGGCCAGCCACCGAACCAACCTGTACCGATGATCGTCGACGACTCGGAAGAGTTGGAAGTTGATCGTATATTTGACTCCAAATGGCGATATCGGAAGCTTCATTACGTCGTTGAATGGGCCGGATACAGATATGTGTGTATGCGTTGGGAGCCAGCGGAAAACCTCAGGAATGCTCAGGAGCTGGTGGACGAATTCCACTGCAGCCATCCAGGAAAGCTGCGATAGTGGAGGAAAGGGATCAATTTGGGGTTCTTTCCTTCTGTCTTTTGATTGGATGCGGTCCAGTACAAATGGCCTTGGCACAGGTTTTACCACCTTCGGATCACAGTCAAGCGGACGTGGAGTTTCCCCATGCGCCGTATCCGCAGGACGATCATGGGATTTGTTTCTTGTTTGTCTGTCCATTTCTTGTATGAGGAGATGCAGCCCAGGAGGTCTGCGGCTAGAGAGGGGATAATGTAATGGCAAGGTCTTAGACTAGAAGTTAGGGTTGGCACGCCGGCACGTCATGCGGCCGGGTAACCGACAACCTTGACCAGACTACTCGTGAGGATCATGATCCTTACCGAGAATCTTACCATATACATATACACGTACGATCACTCTGACTCCATTTGCAACCTCATCCCTAAAAGTACAATCTATTCTCTCACTTAGCCGGACCCTGGCATACGTGCGCATACTTAATGACAGATCCATTGAACTGTGATTTGGTAGGCAGGCACCCCAATCGATTCGCTGCATGCCATGATTGATCATAAACTACATCCAGCACTTCCATTTTGGTGAAGCATGATTTCTTCCCTTCCACAAACTTTGAGACATAGATATTGCCACACAGGAGCTTCTTTTCCTAAATCTAAAACTTAGTCTCAGAACCCAAATCCAACTGATAACTATAAACCACAGTTTGACAAGCTCCATTTGCCATTTGCTTTTAAATGGTACCAATCTTGAGTTTTTACTGTGTAGCCATTGTGGCTTAGTCACTATTCTCAGTCCAGTGTAGGAGGATAAACAGAAAACAACACTGCTACCGTATAATATTTGCTCCTCAATACTGAGAAAGGGAGGACATGGCAAGTTACATGCTGAGAGCATACCAGATGGTGCATTTGCTGATGTGAGCTGACAATCCAGAGCTTTAATTTTCAGCGTGCAATCTTTGTTGATTACCAAGTACTTCTCATGTAATATTATTGGTCGAGGAGTCTTTATGAATACAATTGCCTCCATGAATTGTATTGCAATCAGAAAAGTAGCACCACGGTATTAGTAAATATTGTGATCTCCACTGGCCTTGGGTTGGACAACATGCTGGTCTCAACATGGTTCAAGTTAACTCCATCTCAGCTTCCATGTGTATATCTAAGTTTCCATAATTGCTATCTCCAAGTATATCATTGGGTTTGTACAATCTCCATTTCCCAGTGTAAATATCGTATTTTAGATAATCTTCATGTGTAGCCAGTACACACAGTATGGCTTCATGATAACGTGCTCTCAACCTTCACTGATAACTCAAGTTTGTATGACCTCTGTATCCTGCGGCATCCAACAGTTTGTTCCATCTTCATCTCTATGCTTGCTCAACTGCCATCTTCAATTGTAGCCAGCATCATGTTCAAGTATCTCTCCAACATCACTTGAGAACTATTTACTTGTCTAAATCTTTCCACACTGCTGTTCCATCTCCATGTGAACCATAAAGTACTGTCAAATCTCATTAGTAGTCTACTCAACATTGTGTATATGTATAGATTAGTGGTAATAGAGAATAGCAGCAATATTAGAATGTCAAAAATCTGATTCTGATGCTGCAATGCAAATGCCAATACAGAATGAATCTGAAGAAGAAATAGCATGTGGTTATGGTACTTTAGAAATTATGAGGAAATACAGTACCAGGATTTCAATGGTCCAGGAGACCTGGACAGAGGTCTGAGCAATTCTAAATTTTATCATTTTCATTTGCCCAATTTGAGAGCATTCTGAATCTACCTCAACAACTCCAGATAGTATCTGTAGTATCTGGAAATGGACTTGGAATATCTGTAAATACTGTACTAAGTTGAAGGATGTTCTGGCAGTATTTAAATGCATGTTGACAAGGTACTGAGATTGACTGGAATGTGTGGAAGGTTTGCATGAAGCTTTATCATCATTTTGCATTATGCTGGTGTCCTTGGCACACTGAAATTCCTTCAATCATAATGTTACTACATTAATGGTGCGCAGGTATGTAGGAGATATGATTTAGATCAACTGACGGAAGTATACTTATGCCCATGATGGTGTTTTATTTATCACTAACATTGCTATGAAACTCGAAAACAAGAGAAATTAGTAATAATAGATTGTTGTTCTGACTTGAATACTATATAAAATGTCCTTTATTTGTTCTCTATTATTGACAAACTCAGTTTGCAACCTTGTAAGTTAACCGGTGCCATTTATCAAATTCAAACTCTATCTAGTTCTATGTATTCTCAACACAGCAATAATTGTATACTATGCAGTTACTTTAAATACTTAAACTAGAGGTATAATTACTACCTTAGAAAGAGTCATATACAGGGACAATCATGATGATTGAATTTCTCAGTGTGCCATTTGGCAGACCTTTAGAGTTAGTTAATATTACAATACTTTTATTGTTGTAAGTTCTTTAGTTGCATCATGTTGAATGTTTGGTGTATTTGTTTAAACCAGCTTCCAATTCTGATATCACTAGTGAATCTACTAATAGTGCAAATATTTGATAATTGAATTTTGCAAATCAGTCTATTTTTGTACACCTGATACTCGATACATAACAATGAAGCATTGGCAATTATGACATACACTTGAACTGTTGATTTCATTTCTCCTGGACTCTTTGAAGTGTTGTTTTAAACTGCATTCTTTTTGACTCAGAGCCAATTCCTGGCACCATTTTCCAACTATTTCATTATGTTAAATACTATATTTGCACATGTATTCTGACTCTCAACAGTTTATCTCTATTTCCATTTCATCAATATGGAATCCAACAGCAGTCAGGCAAGGAATTTATACTTCCTAAAGAATCAATATACTTCCCTTGAGTGAGTACAAGTATCCAAAAAGACTACATATTTTTAAGATCAATTAAGTGTTTCACTTCCTATCTGAAATTCCAGCATTTTATTACAGACAATCAATATCTACTTGTGCATGGATTACATCACTGATGGAAGATGAATCGACTGATCTAGAGATTGGTAATGATGAAAGTAAGGATCCAAGAGAGTCTAACATCTCATTGGATATCAGAGGTAACCATTTCAATAGCCAACTGGAGGTCTGAAATCATAACCTGATAAACAGAATAAGACATCAGGAACTCCAGATGGTGCCATTGCCAAACTACGAGATATACACCAAGCCCTTGATAGTATATCTTCTATGTTCAATTTCCCAGAAACCAGCTTGGGTTATAGTACTTTTCTGTCTTCAAAATCCTATGTTTTCAATCAATACAATACTGCAGTCCGACCTTACACCCCCCAGATACTTCTGGTACCACAGGCCAGTAGAGACCAGATTATTTCACAACAAATGTCCAGGGGAGCTTACAATATGCTTCAACACCAAAGGTCGAGTTTTGAGGTGGTAAAGATGCTTCTGAAGGCAATAATGGTTTTGAAGACTACTTGGTCAATAATCCCACATGATCAGTGCAGCATAGTTGATACAGCTTGCAAACGGACAATTGATTTGCAGAATCATCAGCATACATTAGCAGGAACTCCTGTCAGTACACAATCTGTATATCTGTTGGAAAGTAGTCTCTATAATAATACAAATCTGCAGAAATATGAAGTTGGAATTATTTCATTCTGTTTGATACATCACTATTTGGCTTATAATATTGACTACCCACAGAAAGATTCAAACATCAAACTCAGTATTCGTACCATTTCAGAATGATTACCAGATGGACGTTATTGGATAGTGATCTGTATCTGTCAGATGCAGTATTGCTCACAAAGAAATGATTGAAACCTGGTTAAGAAGCTTTTGTTTGATAATGTCACTTTTTCAATAGTCACAGAAGATAGGAAATGACATTTCAACTGGATAGATGTGCTTGATTTAATTTACAATTAGTTTTTCTGCACGACCCATAGTTTGAAGCACCAGCCTACTATATCTCAGTTCTATTAACACTTTCCATTGCAGACTGTGACTTTGCTGGCCAATGCTATACATTGTACACAGTTGAAATAACCCACAGAAAAGAAAGTCAGAGTTATGTTTACAAAAAATGAATATTGTAGTAAATATTTAAACTTTCGCACAAATAATATTCACTGTAGCAGCCACTACTCTAATCAATTACAAATTGGTGAGCTAATTCATAACAACCCATCTTATTGATACTTCTCAACTGAAAACCAGGCTGCTCTAATGTAGTTGTTGTACCTTGTTCTGACTCAAGCTCCTCCATTTCATTTTGCACACCTTCATTACCTACTATACTTTCCTCTTCAATTCAGTAGTCCCCATTTGGTGTTCCTCTCTTCCTGGTTCTGCAATCCTTTTTCATTGTATTGTATTATAGTACCTTTCATTCTCCTTTTTTTTGCAGCGGAATTAAACCTAAATAGTTATTTGCCAGTTATCAATAATCAAGTGAACGATTTTTGGAATTCAGTTTCACCCCCTTGTTGATATCAATGATGATGAAATAGAAAGTTTGTCTCAAGCTGTGTTATACTGTTGATAATTTGTGTATTTCTACTGTCATCAGCCCTGATGAGATTTGAGATATAGTGGATGCTATTGATTCCATAGTCAATTGGATTCATCTAATTTCTTCGCTGGATTATTGCATTGGTATGTCTGTTTTATATTGATGAATTAGTTAGCTTTTTGTTTGATTTCTCAACTAGCAATGCCAATAATAGAATGATACAGAATATGTTAGCTACTATAGTATAATTTAGAAGTTGATAATATACACAAATCAGTTAAACTTATTTGCTAAAGTTGGAAATTCATTGTTTGTGTACATTCAGAGAATCTCAGGTATTATCTGCCATCATTTCAAAATACTATTTTCAGTATCCTGACTACATTTCAGTCTTATTTGGGATTCTCACATTTCTTGAGTGACAGTTCTAGGTACCTTCAAATTCTTCACAGTAATCAGATGTACTTTGATCTTTTTCACAATCACTTCCATAGTGCCCCACTACCAGTTGTTATATATTCCAGTTACTCTAAAAGTTAGCTTCAATGTGATTTTGGAATCCAATTTCATTCCGTATTTCGCACTTGTATGTATATACACCATCTGGTGTTACACTTTTATCAATATATCTAGCAACTAAAATGTGTTTTGCTGATCTATTAGGTTATTGTCCTCGGTTGTATACACTGATATTCAGTTCAAATACAAGGCAGTTCTAGATTACAATTCATAAACCGATCAAAATATAACTTCAGATATACAGGTTCACCATTGGACAATATAGAATCGTTCACCCCAATACCGTCACTTTCTATCTCTGCTTTTATGCAATGTTTATTCCACTGAGCAGAAATGTCTAACTGTACTCAGCATTGTTGTGCAAGTGGTTCTTTAAACATATGAGAAATGGGGCCAAATTCTGTTAGATGTATTGAAAACATCATATTTCAATATCAAACAAGTGGATCCAAAACAGATCAAATTACATAATTCAAAAATTCCAATACTGCAGGTAGCAAGTCATACACGCATTGATCTTGAAGGGAGTATTATATTACATCAAATTCAGCTAGTAACTACTGCTAGTGAACAAAATCATTACCGAGATATATTCAGATAACATGAAAAGTTGAAGAAACTCAATACTAAAGGGAACGAAGATATAGACTGACTCTGAAATTTGTTGTATTAATGCACAGACATTTCTTATCGAGCATATTATTGCGTGACTAAATCTAGTATAGCAGGATAATTTCAGAATTAGATGACATTATAAGACATTGCAATTTAGTAACCAAAACTCGAAGTTCATATTGAGAAAAGTATCCAATATTCAATTTTGAAGTTCGAAACTTTCTCAGCTGCAATTGTACCTATGATCACTTGTACTGGGATATGAAAAGAAGATCCTCCAATATCTTACAACCTGTCTTTATATACTGTTCAATCACTATCAATACATTACCTTGCACATACTGTGATAATACTTACATTGCTCTTTGTAATCTCTTATACCATGAACTCAATTCAGATAAATACTACCATGCCATATAATCTAATGTACTATTACATCTGACCACATTGTTATTATATGAAACAACTTCATTACTAACACTTTGAAATAATATCTTCACACTTTTACCAGAAGGATTCAATATTTTGAATTATTTTTTCAATAATTGTTGCGATTTTTCGCTATGTGCAATATCACTTGTTATTGGTGACCATATGTAATGGAGAGGAGTGATGATACACGTTAGAGTTGCCACACCGTGACAGGATTCAGCCAGGTAAGCTGGAATTTTAAATTCTCTGCTCATGGGAACCATACGTCGCATGGAGAATCTTCCCACCTACACAAACACATTCGATCACTCTGACCCCATGTGTAACCTGTATCTCTACAAATATATCCCATCCACTCACTATGCCAGCTGCTGGAATATGTGCCTTCTCACTATGCTAGGTCTTTCAGTCACTGATATGTTTTGCTTCCAGGATTACTATTTTCACCCTGTCTTGTAGATGCATTGCAACATGCACAAAATCTGAATAGTCTACGCAACAAACAACTCAAAGCATTCTGAACCGGCGAATACACTCCCTCAAAGTAGTGCTACTAAGAGAAGAGAGAATTCACGTATCAATCAGCCTTGACAATTCAAATTTCAACAGTTGAGTCACCACTGCATCAGTGACTCCAAGATATCAAGGTGAGGTGGAAGTTGAGGATGCCTTTGATTGCTGAAGCTGAATCATTGAACGAAATATGGGCCCCCTTCCCAGTGATGTGAATGATCAAGACAGCGAGAGGTATCACAATACAATCAGCAGTCACAACAACAACAGTGGTTACATCAACAGGAGCAGTCACAACAACCAGAGCAGTCACAATGTCCAGAGCCAGTAGAATACCGAAATCCATTGCAACATGGAGAGCAGTCCCAACAACTAATGTGGTCATGACACCAGGAGTGGTCACAGAATCTGGGGTGGTCATAACCACGAGAGCAGTCATGACAACCAAAGCAGTCACCATTGTGAGAATAATCACAATGACAGCAGCAATTAAAATGATAGGAGCAATCATGACGATGTGAGTGATTACAACAACAGGAGTGATTTCAACACTATCAGTGACCATGACAATGACACTTCAGAATCTAATGATTCAACACACCATAATGACAAACCAACTGCACCATCTGCTACCACTCAGGAGGAGATGGTGGGGCAGCCACAAAAAGGATCGAATTTGCCTTCCAGCAGCACACAAACCTACCAGAACCACACCAATCGTCGACCTCACACTAGAATGACCTACTGAAAATGGTACAACCAATATGTTCCAGTAGTGCTGCAAGAGAGTTGGTAATCTATCCTGGCTCGTTTCAATTGAAATTCCGGACTCATAAATTGGATTGTCAGAATGACACGGACAAAATTCAGAATACCCTAGACTACCTTGGTAGCTGAGCATGACATACCAATCGCAACATGCAAAGGACTACTATGATTGACCCAATTACATGGGGCTAAGAAAAACAACAGAACAACTCACCATACCTCCATGATTTCAACCTGTTTGTTTGAAAAACTGAAGTTGTACAAGCATAAGGTCTAGAGACCCAACCAAGCTAGGAAATTTTACTATGACTGTTCACGAAGCTACTACAACACGAACCAGAATATGTGAGCATACGCCAATCAACTATGGTGTGATTGGGCAGCCAGTGTATTGGATAATGTGCAGTTCCAACCAATGCTGCATGATATGGTCTTGGCAGGCATTATAACTGTTTCACTACCAATACTCAAGGTATCAACCAAGGACACTGGGTTGGTGAATTCCTTTGACGAACTTTCTGATCATGTAGCTGACAATGAAACCTGACCTCAGATGATTGACCAGCACCAACAGCAGCCATCCGGCATATCTGCACGTTTGGATGGCAGAAAGTGTAACTTCCAACCATCAATCTCAGAAATGAATGAATTGCGTAACAACACATTCAAGCCCATCATGTCAGATAAGACATCGAGTGGTGGTGGGAAAGAGTCTCCTCCATCACCATGCAAAACTGAGGAAGGTGATGCTTGGAAGTAAGCCAAATGGAAATGGCCACGGTGCAGCGGCAAGGATTATGCAACCTTCCAATGTACACAATACTCCAAGCCAAACCACCAAGATAGACCCAACCTGGGAGGTGGCAAATGTAGAAACAAAGGTGACAAAGGCAGCCATCGACAATTTATGTGCCAACAAACCTTCATCGCTCGGCAAAAACCAAACTTATATACCTCTCCTAGTATCTCGAAGGGTGGGGGCGGTTGGAGAAAGTGTAGTTGGAAATGGAGAAGGCAGGGGGCCAGGCAGTAATGCTGACTCTGGACGAAGTTCAACCCCATCCGATCTCACTAATACCAGGAGTCATTGGTGATAGCCAAATGACGAGAATGCCAAGTCAATATCTAGGCGGCACGGAAGTACCAAGTTCAGCAAACATAGTTCAGGAAGGATAATTGCAAGACAGAAATGGTGAGATGGAATGTGCACAGGCTCTTAGCGATGGCAACACAATTGGTATCTTAATGGCAACAACGCTTCTCATGCTACCCTGGATATCTCATAAGGCAGCACCCATCACCAGCCTTGCCCTGATTGGAGGTGTAATATGACATGCTAACCACACCTGGAAGACATGGATCACATTCCAGTACCTGCACAATCTCGCACTGGTTGATTCATTAGATTGGGTAGTCAAGCCAATGTGGACATATATTCTACTACTTGACTTACCATGGTTCCACAACAGAAATCATGACATTGACTAGGCTCACCATAAATAGTCTTCCTTCTGGTCACCCAACGTAAGTGTAGTGGAGAAAATGACAGCCAGGGCCAAAGCTGTGGTATTGAATATCTCATGAGCTGAAAACGGTCATCTCAACCACCAGCTACTAGGGCACGGTCCAGAAATACAGACACTTGGAGCAACTGCAATCTATGATTGTCTTGTCCATAATGAGCTTGTCACAGCATTTGCCCTATGGATTGGGGAATTTATAGGGCTGCTTGTAGTGACTTTGGACAGCAACATGCTGGATTGACCAGGTAATACAGACACAAGTGCTAGATGCGACCAGCAGGGAGGGGCTGCAGTAGTTGTGGCAGAAGAGACACTCCTAGGAGATACTTGAATGACTGCTACCAGCTTGCTGAGACCCAAAGGGAGGGACCACAGAGCAGGGCTTGGCTCCTTTGTGGTCAAACTGTTAATGACAAGGCCTCCTGGATTACTCCTTCTTCTTTTTCTTTTTCTTCTTTGTCTTCTTCTTCTTCTCCACCTCCTTATTCTTGAATAGATAAGCTAATGCACATCAGAAGCTGCAGACATGAGGGTATGAACAGATGAGAGAAACATCATCCCAGCAAGGCACTCAGAATTTGTGGAAGTCTTGGGCAAGACAATGGCCAAAGTGCTGGCACCACATGGCCCAGTTGACATTGCCATGGATCTGCAGCACCGGCTCAAGATACCATGTTGAAAGCTCTACAACCTTGCAGAAGTCAAACTACAAACTGACAAGGCAAGTGTCAAGACATATCTAGCAATTGGCTTCATCAAGCAGTCATCATCATGAGCTGCCTCACAGGTATTGATTGGGAAGAACAATCACAGCAGCCTTTAGCTATGCATCAGCTATGGGGTACTCAATTTGGCAACATTCATGAACCAGTACCACCTACCACAGATCTTGGAGATGCTAAACTGAATGCGACAAGCCGAGCTGTTTGCAGTGCTGGACCTCTGGATTGCATATCACAAAATTTGGATCAAAGAATGCAATCGATATTCCACCACAGTCTATATCTGCATCAGGGAGCTCGATTTGTCAATTATGCCCTTTGGATTGACAAATCGCCCAGCCCCATTCCAGGTATACATTACGATGACCCATGGCAGTATATTGCGCAATGTGCTATACGCAATCTGGGCAACATAAGAATCTATTCGACCAACAAGAGGGAGCATGAGGCTCAGGTACAAATCGTACCTGAACGACTTTGCAAATTGGGTCTCAATTGCAGAGCCAATGAATGCCAATTGCAGAGCTTCAGAAATTGGCTCAGTTGGATGTAACATCTGTTTTAGTGGGATTAGAATGGATTGACGGCACATATCAACCATCGAGGACTGGCCTACACCCAAGCACATCTGGGATGTAGAAGTGCTTCTACACTTCTCTAACTTCTACCAACGGTTTATCCACAGATACGCTAAGATGATGACACCAATCCCTAATCTACTTCACACAATGACAGGTAAATGGGGACAGACCTGAACGGCAGAACTTGCATTTCAACAGCTCAAGCAGACATTTCCTGAAGCTGAGACCCACCACCTGTTCTACCCAGTAAAGTCTATTATTCATCAGATGGATGCAAGCAGCTTGGCAATCTCATGTATTTTCAACTAGTAAAACAGTTTCAGCATTTTCAGACCCGTCAACAACTACTTTCACAATCCCATCCCGGCTGAACAACTCTGTGACACATACGATTAGATGCACCTAGCCATCACTCAGACTATATAGTAATCATGACACTATCTTCATAGTGCCAATCCCCAGATCCTGATACAGTGCAACTGGAAGAATCCCAAGTATTGCCAAATGACTGAAGTTCTGTCCTGGAGACAAGCAAGATGGGCTGAGATCCTGTCATCATACAACTTCATTATTGAACACTTGGAAGAAAACATGACCCTACAGACAGAACATCAAGATGATCTGGTTATGATGCAGGGTACAAAAGGTCTATTGCATGATTCTTGGCAACTCTGGGTGCTACCACCACATCAGCAAAATGCATTTTAGTCACTGGGAGCCTCCAGGAGTGTCCGAGAGGATGTGGAGTGTAAACTTAGATGCGTCAATTTGAGGAGAGGATCAGACCCTAGGAGGGTATTCCGCCCAGCCTTCGGAGTAACTGGAATCTCTGATGACTGGTACAGGAGTACAATGGGAGCGATTGTGATATGTTTGGGAACACTTCCGAGCGCTAGAGGGAACTTTCGGTGCACCAGGAAGAGCCTGGGAGCGCCGACGACAAGCCTCGGAGCGCCGACTACAAGCCTGGGTGCGCCTGGGAGTGCCGGCGACAAGCCTCGGAGTGCCGGCGACAAGTCAGGGATCACCTCGAATCACAGTTGAGCAGTCAGGAAAAACAACATCTTCTTTGGGAACACTGCAGGTGCGCCTGGAAATCATAGCTACTACTTATCATTCAATGATTTTTAAAACTCATGTATTCAGTTTGTATTCTCATCTATGTATCTATATAGCTACCCGTCTACACACGGTATATCTGGACTGGCTGCAGGCAGTGCTTGAGAGCAATTCGGGGTGCAGCTGAAAATGACAATGGAGTGAACTCCTAGATACACTCCGAGGCTGTGATCGAGCGAGTTTGCAGATGAACTTGGTAGCGGTAACAGAGCATCATTGGAGCTACACTTGGGGGTCGTGATCAAGTGAACTTTGAGATGCACTCCAAGATCATGAGCGAGCAAGTTTGGAGATGCACTTGGAGACCGTGATCGTGCGAACTTCGAGTCCGCAATCGAGCGAGGTTGGAGATATACTTGGATGCCTTGATCGAGCGAGTTTGGAGATATGCACTGGAGTCCATGATCGTGTGAACTTGGAGGCCATAATCAACAGAGTTTGGAGATGCACTTGGAGGCCATGATCGTGCAAACTTGCAGGCCATAATCAAGCAAGTCTGGAGATACACTTGGAGGCCAGGATCGACTGAGATTGGAGATATGCAGTTTGAAGCTGTGATCGAGTGAGATTGGATGAGTACTTGAAGCCGGTTGATGGATGGCGCGCCGGGTGTTGAGACTCAATTCATCAGTTAGTTCACTCGCAACTGTGGGAATGTGACAAGCTGACTGTAGCTTGCTGCTCTCATGGAGAGCTGGCTGATGGCAGTCGATCGTGGAGGGAGGCACTGCAGAAGTTGAAGCTCCATTCAAGGGTCAACTCATAATCGTGAGAATGAAGGGAAGACAAACCATCCTGGGTGGATGCTGTACTCGGTGTATGGTGTACTCGGCATATGCTGTACTCGGTGTGAACTTATGATCATGGCATTGAGAGATAGAGAGGGATGACTTATCTTTGTGTTCCGCAATGATGGTTGAGTTGTGGACGAGAAAGAGAGAGATATGGGTTAAAGATGAAAACACTGTGGAGCATACGAGCTGATATGAGAAATCAGAAGCACGACTTGCCTGATGTCGTTTAGAAGACCTCGTTTTTGTGTTGTTACCCAATGGATTCGGACTCATACCTGCCCCATCGGGGATGGTCAATTGACCCGCACCTGAAATTCTCGTAAGTCCCAAGTTCTCATGATGATTTACCATCTCCTCTCATCTCTCTCTTTCCCGTCCTCAACTCTACCATCACCTAAGAACACAACGTTTAGTCATCCTTCTTTATCTCTCCCTCCCATGATCATAAGTTAACACCAAGTACAGCATACACCAAGTCCAGGATACACCGAGTACAGCATTATCCCAAGATCGACTATCTCCCACTCCCAGCCAGTCTCACAGCTCTCAGCGTACCTTGTTGTACTCATTTCTCTACATTCCCACAATGACGAGTTGACCAATGAATACTGTCAGAGCTCCCGTCACGCCTCAGTCCTGATCAACTGCCGCTTGATCGACTGCCTCCAAATCGATCTCCTCCAGGTACTCCTCCAATATCAATTGATCTTGGCCTTGAAGCACATCTCCAAACACGTTCGTTTATGGCCTCCAAGTTTGCATGGTCATGGCCTCTCCAAGTGCATCTACAATCATGCTCGATCACGGTCTCCAAGTTTGCACGATCATGGCCTCCAAGTGAATCTCCAAACTAGCTTCATTATGGCCTCCAAGTGCATCTCGGAGTTCACTGGCTCTCAGCCACCGAGTTCTTCTCCAAACTCACTCGATTGCGGCCTCCAAGTGCATACTCTGAGTTCACTGGCTCTTGGCTTCTAAGTGCATTTCTAAACTCGCTCAATTACGGCCTCCAACTATATCTCTAAGTGCGCAAGATGATGGGGTGGTGAAATGGCAGAGATCTCATGGCAATGGAAGGGACTGTGTGAGCAACAGCGTTTCTGCCTCGAGGAGCATGGGAAGAGGGTAAGAGGATATGAAGGCGTACCCGGCCATGAGAAACCACACCAATTGTGGGGATCAATGAAGGCTCAGCAAAAGTGCATGACAAACCACACAAATTGCGTGGATCTATGAAAGCTCGGCAAGCGTGTGTGGGACGAAGAGCTGGGAATTATATAGTGTGTCTTTTACATATTGAGATGATCTCTATCTACCCTGGGGTCTCTTAAATATATACTCCTCGTCACTTGGTCTACTCCCCTGCACTCAGTCCACTCTTCGTCGTTCATTCTACTCCCCATCACTTAGTCCATCCCCGTTTACCTGTATCCATACGCCCCCCGCCGGCTTCCCCCTGCCTAACTGAATGGCGGCAGTGGTGAGGAACGAATTTTCCCGCCACCATGTTTTTCATGTGCATCTCTAAGTTCTCTCAATCGATGTCTCCAGTTGCTCCTCCGATTACGCTCGAGTACTGTCTGCAGCCAGAATGACCATATGTATATATATAGAGGGACTTAGTTATTCCATGACATATTAAGATGTAGCGAATCTTGTGACTATAACAAAGACGAATATGATAGATGAAATGCCTTGGGGTTATGGAACTCTGAGAACCACTGCGGCGAGAATACGGCACCAAGTCTCCCGTAGAGCTGTGAGGAGGTCTCAGCTACCCTCGCATTCCTCCTGCAGACCTGCGCAGAGGTCTCAGCTTCCCCAGAATTTTACTATTCTAATAGTCAAATCTTGCAGCATCCTGAATGCACCTCCATAACTGCAGGTGCTTTCAGGAGCACCAGAGAACGCTCTTTCAGAGTCTGAGAGCACTCTGCTTAGCTCCAGGAGAGCCTGGAAGCATCTGGAAGTACTTAGAAACACTGCTGAGGTCAACGGGAGTGTCTGAGAGGATTCCATGCACCTTCCGGACCGATTTACATTTTGCTGATGTATCGAGTCATTCAACGCACTACTACCAGCAACTCAGACAGCCTAGGATACCAATCCGCTAGCAACTGACACGAGGAATAAGATCAATTACCTTGGCCTGTCAGGAACCAGGTGACAAGACAAAAATCCAGATAAGAATGTGGATACGAAGTGGAAAGTTGACATGGGAGCCCTCCCCATCGGAATGAGAATATATGTGCTTGAAGCACTCAGTAACCCAGTGATCAGTGTCTTCCATGATCACTCTGACTCCGGTTACATTGGGGGGCTTATGTATCCCAAACTTTTATTCTGGTACTTCGATTGGTGAGGACTAGATACCACGGTATGTAAGTATGTCACTGATCGCAAACAGTGTCCTCAAATCAATACACCACACCCCAAATGATATGAAGTAATTGTGCCACTGCCAGCACTGTTCAACCCCTGGGATGGCATAACTATGGACTTGGTCACTGACCAACCGGCATCAACCAAGTCAGAATACACCAGAATTCCGGTAATAGTCAATCAATTAAGCAAGATGTCAATGTAAACCCCTTGCCAGAAGGATATCAACTAACGAGATTTGGCATGTATGTATTTAGCGAACATGATCTGCAAGCAAGCCGTGCCAAACCCTATTATCACCAACTGTGGCATGCATATCGCCAGCCGATTCTGGATTCGAGGCAGCTCTTAAATCAACATTGACCCCCAACTCTCAGCCGCCTTCCTCATGCAGACGAAATACCAGTTTGAGTGGCAGGACCAGAGTATGGATCAGTACCGCCGAGCCTTGTACCGCTATGATCAAGCTAACTGGGGCGAACTGCTTCCTCAGTCAAAATATGTGTATAACAACTCAGTGAATCTTATGACTCAGATTACTCCATTCAGAGCCATGTAACATCGTAGCCCTGGGAGTCAGTTCAAAGTACAGAATGTGTCATCGCTAAGATGGAAGACTCAAGCAGATAGTACACTTGAGGGATTGGCACAAACTCATTGGCCTGTCTGTGGGAACTTACTGGAAGCCCAGCAGTGGCAAAAGAAGTATGCCAGCAAACCAACAAATCACATACAATCATGGAAACAAACTGTGCCTCTTGATTGACCAATTCCAAGAAACCAGTCCTTCTAGAAAGCTTAATACCAAACACATGGGGCCATACACTGTGGTTACACTCATTGATTGGAACACTTATAAATTAGACATGCATAAGTCAAAGTGGAAGAACAATGTTTTCCACCTGTTACCACTCAACCTGTATATACCACCTGTTTCAGGCCAGCAATGGAATGCACCTCTGCCAATTACCAATGACAACTTACAATGGTGCGAACCTGATTGCATGCTGGACTACAAACAGAGCTCTCGATCGATACATGTTCTCGGTCACTGGGCTGCATACTGATACATGAATCAGAGTTAGGATTGCGTGGAAAACATATGGAATGGTGAGGATTTGGTGAACACGGTTGTTTGGATACATCTTGGGAAGCTACAATTGTCAAGGAAAGAGTTCAATATGGTTTTCTTTCTTTCTTTGTCTGGATGCGGTCTTGTATAAATGGCTTCAGCATAGGTTTTACCACTGTCATATTATGGTCAAGTGGAGGTGGAGTTTTCCCATACACTGTATCCACAGCACAATTGTGGGATTTAGTTCTTGTTTGTTTACCTTCTCTTTCTATGTGGATATACAGTCCAGGAGGTCTGTGCCAAATGAGACGATGATATAATGGCAAGGTCTTGTAATAGAGGTCAGGGTTGTTACGCCAGCACATGATGTGGCTGGGTAACCTGCTGCATTAAATTGACTGCTCATGAGGTTCATGATCATCACTGACAATTTTCCCACCTACACATGCATTTGCCATTACTCTGACCCCATTTGCAACTGTATCCCTACAAGTATAATCCATTCTCTTACTTTGCCAAACCCTGGTATATATGCCATTATGTAATAAACTTGTAACTGGCTCATAAACTGGCTGAGTTAGAAGATGGAGAGTCAATTGTCAATGCACTGTCAGGAGTCTTACACAATTCAATTGTAATGAGTTAGAAAGATTTAATTATAGTATGTGGAGTACAGACAGAGTGTGAGATTATTCATCAGGATACTGTGCAATGGGGAATTGTACAGCTTACATCAATATACCAGAACTTGACTTAAGTGTGTGGGATATAAAGCATGGAAAAATTAAGAATGAATTGCACTGTATGTTAAATTGCTTCTGATTTACCCTGGGATATCCAATATGTGTATACAACCAATAGCCCAGTCTACATCCATTATCTCTTTATCTCTGTATTGTTATACTCCCCCTCCTTGCATACAATCTTAGTGGAGGTGGTGAGAAACAGATCATCCCACCATGAATTCTTCCTGCTCCATCAGGTGAACCACACATCTCCACCTGACAGCCGATTGATATAATAGAAACCCACAGTATAAAGCACAAACCGAAGGATAATCATATCTGGGCTTCCACTTTTGGCACACCTACCTTTGCCAGCATTGCTCTGTACGTTTCTTTGGTTCTTGTCGCCTCTTGGGAAGCACTAGATATTGCCCAGGCAGGTATTAAATCAAGCTACCTTCTTACATAGTGTGTTTACGGCTGCTGCAATTTGTACCTGATGCTATGTGCATAAATTAGAATATTCATTCACTGTTTATTTGCTGATGGGTACAGCTTTATTTGCCATCATTATCTCATAGTATGTCAATATTGTTGGTTTATCCTCTAATTGTTTCTTACTATCTGAGTTGAGACTGAGGGAATCTAGAGAGTAGCTTCTACAATCTTCTTTATTCTTACTGAATGAGGCACTAATAATACTTTCTTTACTTCCAGTGGCTGGCCATTTCGTCATCTGGGTACCCACCTGTTCAGAGTTGGTAAGTCAGTCTGCTGATGTATCAAGTACCAACTGGGTGGAAATTCAGCTGACATGTATGTCAGTGGTGGTAACAGTCACTTTGCCAGGGAAAGACAGAACATTGTATACAGTACTAATTGTGGTCTATTTGGCAGTGGTATTATTAGTGATGGCAGTACTGATACTATTATCACCTTCATCCTCCGCAAGATCCATCAACTGCCCTCCCATTTTACTCCTATGTTTTTGTTTGATCTTATATCTGTCTGATTTCTGGGTTGGCAGAGTTGGTCATAAAATCAATTGACTCCGTATGGGTGATCAATCTGGTGACTGTATCCTGTGATCAAATGGTGGAACTGATAGTCAGATGGTGCAAAGTTAATTGGAGTGATTGCAGCCATCCCTGCCAGGGTATGAACTATGTGTCATCATTAACCTCCAGTACCATTCCAAGTGAATCAGTTTGTAACCAATTCTTTCATCCAGTAGTGGTGTCTATGTTGAAACAACATTTAATCTTGTTAAGTTTGTGAAGGTATACCACTTGTTGGAATTTGACCTCCCACTTAACTTGATGAGGCAGTTAACATATATGCAGCTGTGGCATCTCTTTGCCAAGCCTGATTTTCTGGATATTTGGTTGGCAAATGCTGGTATTCATAGCCACTTTTCACTTGAGTTAGAATGTTGATGAAATTTGGCCAAATTGGGATAGCGCTGCCAGAAGTGTTCCAGCTTTTATATTGCTGGTATTTTTCTGCTGTCAACTTTCTAGTGCTGGTTGTTTCTCTTGCTTACTTTGCCAGAGCTATCACGAGCCTTTAGGCAGTCATTGTAATCATTCCATTTCAACATCTTCCACAGTAGGATCCATTGTTTCTTGTTCACTTGCAATGCAACTTTACTACAGAAGGAGCGGAAGTGATAGAAAAGAGCACATTGATTGATATCACGATGTCTGATTGCTGTTCGGAGTGAACCACACAAGTAGCAATCTCTGTGGGATCAGGTCAGAATTATATTGTTACTTCCAAAGGAGACCTTGCTGAGAATATCTAATGTTTCTGATCAAAGGGATACTTAACAAGAACTGCTAGCAGTAGCAGAGATATCTGACATTGAAGTATATATAATACTGGCACTCAGGGTAGCCATGGTTCTAGTAGTAATAGTAGCTGGAGGGACATGGCTAAAGTGGATGTGGCTGTAGTTGAGTTGAGATTCATTGCAGCTGTACGAGTAGTTAAATACATTTCAAAATTGATGGCCTTAGTAAGTGCTGCTGCAATGTCATTATATGACATAAACATCATCTTAATGGTCATTCATGGCCAGTTGACACTGAGATTCACATATTGAACACTGTTGTTGGTATACCATAAAGGTACAATAATACAGAATGGTATCTGCCTTGCATTAGAAATGTGGCAAAGGGAAGCTCTTATATCACTCGACGGTATCTTGTACCAATTCAATCTGTATCTGTATTGTACCCTTCTAGTATCTTGTTACAACTTCATCACTTCTTGTCCTTCTATTTCTCTACTTGTGCTTACCAGTTGGGCGTACTATACTTGTTATTCCTGCTTTTGTTGGCATATTTTCTACCTGTTCTTGTGATTGTCATTGCCTTTCTCATCTTGACGTTAATGGAGTAATACAAGAGACAGGTAGGAATTTAGGTGTAATGTGAATACAACTCAGCCATTAAGTACATTTCTTTCCTCTCCATGTTGTATATCTACTCAATTCTATGGGTTTGGTATAGTCATCTTATATTTCTCCCTTGTTGTTCCATTTCTTTTCTTTTCAGTCCATTCGATGGATCTTATCACCTTCTCCCATCTTCCTTTCCGTCATTGTTTTGACAGATAGTCTGTAATCACATGATATGTAGTGTTTTATTTATCGCCCAATGGTCTTCCCCAGGCAATATTCTCCCCCAATATCAACAATCTGTTTTTCCTGACATTCCACTGAATTTTCAACTCCAATCATTTCCTATAAGTAAGTTTCCTGATACTGCGTACCTGTGAATTCCTCATATTTCTTCAATTACTCCTTATATGTCATACTAGAGCGACTGATGTTTCACCTGTTATGTATATCTGGACTGCAAGTCAACTACTGCAGTTGACTACTATCTATTACCCGAATAAGCACTGTTCTGACTACAATTGCCAGTTAACTAGTTCCCAAGCTGACAGCTATTTCGATATTGTGATAAGGGCCTCACCACCTCCTATCCAGCTTGGTACAGTGATATATCTCCTGCTTGATTTTGTGTACATGGGCCAAAGTACCATTTTGTTGGTCTTTAGCTATGTGGTTGGCTAGTTAGTGATAGGATTGTTTGTTGGTAGCTCTTAACATTGCTAGGTATTATATTGCAACATCAATATCAACTTGCCATTATTCCACTAACTATAAGCCAGCTACCAGCAATGATACTATATTGTCTATATGTTGGATCCTGTTGGAGCAATTTCATTTAAGGTTCTCCAGCGCAATCAGGAGTACAACCAACGAAGTAAACATAGGCTGAATCCCTTGGATTATAACTTTTGATTACCAGACCGTTTGGGCCATGGCAACAGGTTCCCCCTATGCTAGAACCATATTGATGCAACTAAAATATAGAATGATGACCTGAGACTTTGCAAAGCTATTTAATTATATTATAGGTGTAATTTGGCAAGTTCTAGGGAAGCTGAAACACTGGAGTAATAAATAGAGCTGCTTTTGTAGGGTGTAATCCTCTAATTTGTACTTCAAAAAACGTGCAATAACCCCCAGAGTTCTGCCACAGTGGGACCCCAACACCTCCTACCAGCTTGTACCTCCTGAAGAGCATGGAGAAGCCACTGCTGGTGAACTTCCGTTATCAACAATATCTAAGGACAATGGAAACTCTGGAAAATGGCAAATCACCAATAATCACTCGCCCTCCCCAATGGATCCCCAAATCCAGTTCCCGACACCTCAGGTCTTTCAGGACACTCCCCTCTTCCACCCTATCATTCCAAGATTTTAGCTGCACACTGCTTACAGTAACCTGCCACCCAACAGCTGTCATCAGCATATAGTAGAACTCTTTGCAATGTTAAACATATTTTTGACACACTTGCTGTTGGAGGATATGCCAGCCAACCACAATGCATATGGTGCAGCTAAAGCCAGGGAATGACAGCTGGAGGGTGGTAGGAAGTGGAAGGAGGTCTCTGCGCAGGATCTAGGGGTTTGGTTAGGAATTGTATTGTACAGAAGGGGTATAGTGTCCTTGAAGTAAAGGACAACTGAAAGTATGATGGGCTGAATCGTACCCACCCTATCTGCAAGTATATGGGCTAAACACAATTTGGGCAGATTAGAAGGTGCTTACATGTATCCTCCCCCGATCTCACAAAGATAGCATCAACTGGAAGGCGACTATGGCACAGTAGAATCGATGTTATTTTAGAGCAACTCTAAACAAGTTTGCAGCAATATTGAATGCCTTAAATACATAGTTCCTTGGATGAATGAATGATGCGAGCTACCAGGTGGTCCCCTGACACAGACAAGATGCCAAGCAATCCCATCACACAAGGATTTACGTTGTACTGCCTTGCTGATCGTTGTTACATTTGTGATATCCATCCAACCTCAAACCAGGCTAGTCCTAATCCCGTTCCATCAACCAATAACTTGGCTGCAACAGGAGAAGTTGTATATCATCTCTTACAAATGCTGCCCAGTACTATGTACTGGATAGTCTATCTGGATGACATTTATACCACAATTCCAGTGTTGTGAAGATTGTATCATGATTTGCATATGGGAGCCTGTGGAACAGCATATCCTTCCTCATGTGAATTTCCACCAGAACTGAAAATCCCAAAACAAGATGTTGGGCAATATGAGTACCATGCCTTGAAAGTATTTGCTGTTAAGGACAGCCTTTTCGGCCAGCTATTTGGTGCACATTTGTGGCTTGATAATGCACCAGTTACAATTGTCAGTACTGTATATAACATAGATGGTCAGCAGGAGAGGCTAATGAAGCGGTGAGGGATGACGAGCACCAATAGAAAGAATGCCTGGGAAGCTTTTGGTAATTTTCAGCACAAACAGATGACGCTTCCTCTCAGCATTGATGACTGCAATCACAACTTGGGAAGTGTAGATTTAGCAGATCGAATGCATAGCTACTGTGATACTCAGCTTACCTCCTTTCGTACCTGGTGGCCTATGCTCTTCTCGGCGTATGATACCATGGTCACAAATGCCTATTTTTTCTAAAATGATATGCCGCAGAGTTATAACTCCATCACACATAGGGAATTACCCCTGCCATGTTCCCGGGGGTTGATCGTGACTGGGTCTGGACAAATCTCCCCCTTCGAGATTGTACAGTCCTTTAGGGCCAAATCCACCTGGTCAACCTTCAAGGAGGATACTTCTTTACCCCTAGACTGAAGCTGTGACAGTGGATGCCTTCCAGTCCAACATGAGGAGGGAATGCGAATGGGGTGTTGGCTTTGCCACTGCAACCAGAGAAACAGTCCTACAAATAATACCATATCTCCACCAAAAACCCACTGGGCATGAACCCAATGTGACCGGCCACTGTGTTGCAATGATGAAAGGAATTGTTTTGTTGAGTTCCATCAGCTGAGAAAGAGTGGGGTGGGTGGTAATGCAGAGAAATGGGATAGGGTGGTAGCTGGAGGGGGCAGATTTGGAGGGCCTGCAGGATTTACAAAGCCACACTTGATGCAATTTACAATTTGTTTGAATAGAAAGTTTTATTTGCTACAAGAGAAGACTTTGTTAAAAGCAGAGCCTCTGGCAATCTAGGTTGGGGTGTTGTTGTGGGGGTTGCATGGGTGGACCACACGGACTGGGAACTGGTTACCATACAAGGGATAGGTGGCTACCCGACTCTATATCTGCTGCTGATTCGGTTGGCCCAAGGTAAGTGTTGTTGGTATTCTATACACATCTCGTTTAGTTTGTCAGAGTATGCTGTGAGTGTGATTTTGATACCTGAAATTAGTTAGTACCTTTCTTCAATCACTCCAGTTGCAGCAATATGGCATGGGGAAACAGTGATCTTCACAATATTATAATATTTTAGTTGGAGGTCAATGCGTTTCTTGTTATATGCCCTGAACCAGCAAAATATATTTTAGTCACTAGGAGTCTCTGGGAGTGTGTAGGAGTGTCTGGGAGTTATCGGACTGCAATCACAGGGAGGTCAAATCACAACATTCAGTGGAATAATACTCTGAGCTTCAACATCACCTGAGAGTGCTGATTACAAATCATGAAGTTGATTCCACTGTTGTTGTGGGCTTCAGGTACCCCTGGGGGTGCTGTCTGCAAACCTGGAATGACATAGGAGGTGAGGTTTCCACAAGGAAAGCAGAAGGGAATCTGGGCAACAAGTCTGAGAGCACCTACAATCTTGGTAGAGAAGTCTGTGAAAAAGAATACAATCTTTGGGAATACTATTGGTACACCTGCAGATCGTAGTTACTACTTGCCATTAAACAATTTCAAATATCATGTATTCTGTTTGTATTCTCATTTATCTATAGTTATATCTATATTTCTATATAGCAATCTATCCTTATGTAGTCTTGATCTGGACTGGCTCCCGGTAATGTTTAAGAACAATTGGATGTATGGAAGGAAATGGCATGCAAGTAAATGTTGAGATGCACCTGGATGGCATTATTCAGTTAACGTTGAGATGGAATTGGAGGGCATGATGATGTGAACTTTGAGATGCCCTTTGGGAACATGATTCATATTGAACTGGAGATGATATTCTAGTGATTTTGGCAATACACTTGGAGATGATGATTGAGTGAATATTGAGATCCAATTTGTGGGTATGTGGATGCAAGATTAGAGTTGCACTTGGAGGCCATGATTGAGTAAACTTAGTTATATATTTAAGGGCATGAATCCTGGGAAATGTTGTATGGTTAATCTACAGAAGGTCAATCAGGGAAGCAATATGATGGGAGCTGTTATTGGATTCATTAGTTAACCCACAATTATGGGAATATTACAACAGCTAACTTTGGTTTGAGCAGATTGAGAGGTGGCTGAAAGTAGACAATCTGTAGTTTGGCCAGCTGAATGATAGCTAAACAAAGAGTGTAACACATAATCATGAAAAGGAATGGACAATGACTTGAAGATAGTCCTTATCTTTGATAAATACTTCATGCAGTGTGAACTCAGATTCAAGCCATGCAGAGAATGAGTGGAATAACTTAACATTTAATTCTTCCATGATTATAGAGTTGTGGACATGAAAAAGAGAGAAAGTGGACAATAATTGGAACATTATAGGAGTATATAAATGGATGTGGGAAATTAGGGGTACAATCTGCCAGATTGAACTTGGACTGAATTGTACTTGAGATCTTACCATCCAGATCAGGTGTAGTGACTGCCATATCAGGTATGATAAATTGACTTGCATGTTAAATTCTTTTAAGTTTCAGTTTCACATGATGATGTTCCATTCCATCACCCAATTCTATCATTTTTATCCAAAACTCTACCATTATCTTACAACATGACTTTAAGTTATTTCTCACAATGTTCCCATGCCATAATCATGAGTTAATACTGACACCAGCAACAACCCAAGATTAACATTCCCCCACTCCCAACTAGTCACTTTACTATCATCTTTCATCTTTCATCTCTTTGTACACAATATTGTACTCTGTGCTCTACAATCCTATCACTATGGGTTAACCAATAAATATGGTCTCTGCTCTAGTCACATCTCACTTTTGATCAACAGCCTCCAGACCAACCACTGTCACATACACCTCAAACATCCATCCATGGCTTCCTGCAAGAACATCTCTAAGTTTGCACTATGACAGCCTTCTAATCAATTGCCCAACTGACTTGATCACAGCCCCAAAGTGAATCTCTATATTTACTGGATTAATGCCTTCAACTGAACTTTCTAACTTACTCATTAATGATCATAAAGCATATCACAATGTAACCTCAATAATGGTCTCCCACTGCACCTTTGAGTCTACTGCATTCCAGCCTCAATGTGCATCTCTAAGTTGACATGATCTCAACCTCCAAGTATATCTCCAATCACACTCAATCATCACCTCCAAGTACAGCTCCAAACTCACTCCATCATCACCTCAAAGTGTATCTTCAAGTTCACTCTATCACAGCCTCTGAGTTTACCCCAGTACAGTCTCCAAGTGCATCTCTAAGTACTCCCAATTGCCACCTCTAGATCCATCTGCCTTGCAACTCATGAACCATTAGTACTGGGATCGATTCTCAGTTTGTTTATTGAATCAGTTGGATCATTCATGCCATATTATGATCTACCAGATCATCTGGTAATTGTTAAACACAAATGGCTGGTAAAGAGGAATATGATATACAAAATGGATTTTTATTTGAAAGCTGGGATCATAGGAACCCTTGCAGTAAGAATACCGCATCAAGTTTGAGCTTCTCTGCAGATACACACAGATCCTTCTGCTGTTCTCAACGTCTCCTGCAGATCTATGCAAGCACCCTCAGCAGCTTGAAAATTTGACCATCCTATGAGTCAAATTTTGTCACATTTTGAATACACCACCATAACTGGAGGTGGTTTCAGAGGGATCAAAATATGCTCTTTCAACATCTGTAAGCACTTTACATTACTTTGAGAGTGGTTGAGAGCATCTGTGATTACTTAGCAGCACCTGTGAGGTTGACCAGAGTGTCTAGGAGGTTTGCAATTGACTTTCATACTGTTTAACATTGTGCAGACAATCTGTCCACTAACTCTGTTCCTGTGGATCGGAAGCAACACCTTACTTCTGTTTAATTGTTATGTGCCACCATTGCTGTTGCATGTGGTTTTAGTAGTCATCTCTCTATCCACTAGTGGAGATAGTCTCTTACCAGTACAGGTAGCTAGTACTCTTCCCCCATTTTGGTTATTACTGAAATCCATTCTCATTTACTATCATGTATAACTTAAAATTAAACTTCCCAGCAGTTCATTAGACTGTAGCGGAGCTAGCAATCAGCATGGGTTACATGTTTTCTTCAACAGTTTGACCTTGATCTACATCACAGGCTAATTGTACCATATATCAATCATTTAGATTGGTCCTTCCCATTTATGATACCTATTCAATGTGTGTGCACCTTCCATTGCTGTCCTTGTGTGCTCTGATCTCAATAATCCTGTTGCCAGCAGTTCCATGGTTTCCTTCTGCAGTAGAGTAGCACCTCTGAAATGAGGTTTTCCATTACTGCTTTCTAACATTGGGGCAGTTCCTTGTGAGTTTTCTTTTCCAGCTGCTTCTTGTGCCCCATAAATTGGCTTATCTCCTTCTACCTTTCTTTATATTTCTCTACTAGTCTAAGACCCAGAAATGGCTAATATACTCTTTCCATTGTCTGACTGTCTTGTATGTTCTTCTTTATCTATTTTTCCATTGCTTGTTTCATATGTATTTCCTGTAAATCTGCTGTTATTGTTTTCTCCAAAGTATCTTGATCTTCATATATGGACTTCTCCGCACATCACAGCCATTATGCTTGTGAAACACAATAAACAATGTTTTCACAGAAGTGTATTGTACATTAAAGTCAAACAGTTACATCCACACTCTCCTGCTGATGACCTAGTTGCAGCCAGATGGTTATTGGTGGGTATGTACAGTTAATATCAATGTGTATTAGGATCTGTGTTACAAAAAACTTGACCAGAGGCAGATATTTGCAAAACTTCTGGAATGCTTCTCTCATGATATAGCTTTCACATTTTTTCCATATCACTTCTGTTCTCAGTTGTATTCCAATGCCCAATTTCAAACTAATGTTTATACTTGTCCAAATTTTCATCTTCCTGCTGTAAGATTGCCTCACACCCGACTAACCAGGTATTGACTTCCATTATACATTGCAACTTGTTGTAACATCTAACATCTTCATTACAGGAGCCTGACAGAGGCTTCTTTGATGATTACCATTGGTTGCTGTTCTTTATTCTGCCAATGAAACATCATATCCATCTGCCAGATCTCTAACATAGATTCATCATAGTTTAACTCTTGGTGATCCATATTGCATGCAATCTGTAATCAATCCAAAAGTGCCCTGTACTTCTGAGCTTTTCTGCATTGGCCCCGGTGCCATACCTTATCAAGATTTTATACTTGCAGCCACATTTCTGTCTTGCTGAATGCACACCTCACAATTTTTATTTGGTTCCAGTACCAGTCAAATACCTCTTCAGAAATTGTTACTTCAGCGCTTCCAAAATAGCAACTACAGTAATGTGTGTCAGAATATGTTTCAAATGAAACCTCCAAACTCCAAGCTGTCCATCTATCACTTCTTCCCAAAGTATACTCTTTTAACTCTGTACCCCAACATCTTTAAGGAGTATTTACACTGTTCATCAAAGCTTGGCCATGAATATGTTGTAATATGCTCCAACAAATGATAATATAGCAATCGTCGCTCTCTGTACCAGTCTGGTCGACTCGTACATATATTGAAACCTATAGAATCCCTTGTCATCCTGGCAATTCTTGTAACTCACATCTTGGACTTAAACATATTAAAGGTCAGTTAGGGAAGATATCAGCATCCTATTGAAGCCTCTTGAACTCTCTTTGATATGGGACTATAATTTTATCATTTCCATTGTGCACGCATTTATTCCCACTCAAGCGATAATAACGGGTTATATTCCATACCTCCTCAGTACTTGTTAAGAAGCATTTCTGTTTGCAATCTAAGTCTTCTTTAACAGACCCTTTCCACACCCTCTTCTGAATCATTTCAACTTCCATATAAAACACTGGCTTCAGTATCTGGGATACACAATGCTTCTATCTCATGCAACTTGGCTCAAGCTTGATCCATAGAGGTGGTTGTTCCTATGTCATAAACATTTCCAGGTCATCAGATATTTATGATAGGGCATATTCTCTATGCGCTACTCCACTCAGTAGGGCTTCCTTCTTCTTTGTCTACAATATGTTCCCCATTTGCAACTGATATACACTCTGCAGTGATTACCATTCAAATGTTGTTCTGTAACAGAACTTGGAAATACACAATTATTGCCATGAATGTGTAATTGGAAAGGTCTGAGTAACAGCTCTTTCTCTGCAGTCATAACTGACATCTTGGGAACTTTTATCTGACAAGGTAACAGGCTTCACTTTCTTGGCAATATAAATGTCATCAGTACTCACCCACTCTGGTTTACAGCTGTGATTAGGGTCGCATTTCACCAACTCAAAGTATAAGGAAAAATGTTGTATTTGAATCATTTCCAATACTATGATATTTCTCAAAGTCTATGCAAAAGTCATGAATTCACTTCTATTTATCCTCTTTTTCTTTCCCAGAGTCTCCGGTTCCAGTTATCACTTCAATGCTATCATACTTCTACTCAACTTTCGGCATACTGCTGTTTCTTCCTCTCTCCATTGGTGTTCCCCATCTATGCCTCTTCCCATCAGGTGGCTTACTTATCAGAGAGCCCATATTCTCTCACTGTCGGTTTTCCTACCTTCTTGCATGACCCCTTTTCTTTTGTTCTGTATCAACCTTTCACCTCCCATGCAAATGCCCCTCTCTATCAATTGACCTCTCCTTCTCTTTTTCACCATTTGAACACTGTTCTTTCCACTAATAAATCTTCAACCCTCAGTCTTTAGTATGCTGGGCCGTATACTTCCTAGTCACCCCAATCATGACTAGAAGTATCAGTTTCTCAATCTACTGAAGTATGTATCTGTTTAATTCCCTGGCCAGTTGCCAATAATAATTATCTGCTCTGTTCCACAGATAGAGAAGTTGGTTATTTCACAACTGCTATCATCAATATTACCCTTATACACTTCACAATACTTCTCCCAAGAGTAGTCAAGGATAACCAATGCACATTTAAATTCTATTAGTAAGATAGCATTGCAAATTTTGAAATGATTAACAATGACAGATACAGAATCTACTAACTGTATTAATTGAGACCAATCACATTCAGCAGTATTTATTGTATAGTTGGCATGTTTCGACCTCAAGTTAAACTCTCTGGCCATCTCCCTTCTCATCAATCACCAGTTAGCCCTATTATCAATTACTACAGAAAGCTTTTACTGGCAGATCTGGTGGAGAATGCAAGGCAAGACATTAATGTACCGGAATTGTTTAGATGCAATATAATCTTTCAGGCTGCAAATTGTGGATATGTCAGTGATTCTAACTTTCATCGGAGTGGCTGGTATTTGCACTGCAACATGCTTCTTATTGTGAAATGAAACTGTTTTAGCAGTTGGTAGTAGTGGAAAGGTCAATTTCCTCCTGATAAGTCAGAATAGTATAATTCAGTTGGCTGTTTTGCAAGACATCATAGTTTGCATTATACTGGGCTGGAAGTATGTTAAATGGCACATTTGCAACCCATTGAGTCTTCGGAGGCAAGTTTTCAATTTTTCTGCACAGGCTGGCTGTTTGCTGAATGCCACCACATTCCTGATAGTTTGCTTTTTATAATTACTACTACTTATTGAAACATCTGAAATCTTGTTCTCAATGCATTCCTGCCAATTGTCTCCCCTGATTATGTTGTCAATTCTCTTTCTTCTCTCATCCATATCGGTCTATTCTTTCTGTGTTTACACAAGTGCCAACCTTTTTTCTCTCTCTTACTTGTCTAAATATTTCTATCTTCTCTTCTCCATTCTAGTTTCCTCAGCTTCTAAACTACACTTATCTGGCTCCTCTTCTCCCTCCTTCTTCTTATGACTCATTTTCTTGATGTTGTCTCCATTATCTTATTAATCATCTTCTATATCTGCAGATCTACTGGAGTATTTCAGATCAACTTCAGCCAGTTGTTCAAATACTCTCACGTAACAAACAGTTGCTAGACTGCTGTCCCTTAGAAACTAATGAGAATTACCAATATGATATAGTTGAAAAGACTTTGAAGCTGCTGTAAAGTCCAGTCCACCTCTCTGCTGTACTTTCCTGGCCACTTTCTGGAGGTACTTCTCCATCAATGAAAATCTCCTTTGTAATTGGTAACAACATATCTCTTCCCTATGTTCTCCTTGTACACTATAGTTTCATTATCCACATTCTTCAGAATAGATAATACCTTACTTCTGATTGGTGGGTTCATCAGAACAGAATGTGATGATGAATCCTTTTTCTTGATAATGAACACAGGGTAGTGAACCATGCTGTGGATAAACCTCGTAGTTAGATTCCACTCCATAGCAGGTGAAATCTATTTCTATCTTTTGTGGCTGTAATAGATCCTCAGCTTCGATGGCACATACACTAGCTATCATGTAGTCTGAGTATCATAGATGATTTTGATTGCTATTCTGAATGGTTTTGACCTTGATGGACATTATCATGATATCTAATTTCTTCTAAATAGTATTATCTGTTACGGCCTGAGTTATGAGTGATGGGTTGAATGGTACTTAGGAAGAAATTGGTGTCACCGAAAGGTGGAAATGTTAGGAGATGTGGTAGGATGGTGGTGGTATATTGCGTTATAATAAGGAAGTGGTCTGAGGTGTTGCAACGTGGGGTGATCTGGCATGGTGATATTGATAAGGAGTTGTGTTGGTGGTGTGTAAGATCATGGGAAGATATTCAGATGTTACATCAGAGCATGAGGAATGATTCAAGGGTGCCAGACGAAGTGTATATAAAGAGAGGTTGATTGGTGATTGAGGATATTCTTTTCTTCTCTCTGTACTCATTCTCTTGTATAGCAAAGCAAGTACGACATGGAACCAGCTCTGATTTTTGTCTGGTCTTGATTCGCTCGATTCGAACTTCGAGCACTTTGTCCTGGTTACAATATCACATTAGTATTACCAATATCAGCTGAGTTAGATCTAGCCCATTACACTAGAACGAGGCCTTTGACACGCACCTGATATTGAATGTACTGTCACCATTGTTTGACTCCTTGTTGTGATCTTGTTTGGTACTACTGTGAGGTTACCAATAGTTATATCTCAATTTGATATCTGTGTAGCTGCGATCTTATGCGATTGGATGTGCCTGCACCCTTCGAACAATTGTAGGTATCGCAACGAACCCTGCTCTGGTACTTGTTGGGTATATCTCGAACCCAAGCATTGGTGAATTCTCGTTTGCGACGATTGCGTCGACGAGTTGCCACATCTTACCCGAATACATATCGAGAAGTACGCACATCGATCCCCGTATTCGGATGCAAAAGCCCAACAGTCACTGTACTTCTCAAACGAGTTAGTTTGATCTTGCTGGAACCCCTTGTTTGCTTTCAGCAGCCGAACCTTTGAATGCCTTCGATAGCAGTAGAGCACTACTCGTGGAAAGTTTAGAGGAAGAACCTCTGACAACAGAATTTTGGGGACAGTTTAATGATCCCTCCCCCTGGAGTGTTTATGGGGCAGAGACCACTGCATACGGAGGAGGCTTGGAACTTGACAACCCAGTGTTTGGGAATAGTTGGACTAAGTATTGGGGGGCCCATGCTTGGTTTGATTGTGATCCTGAACAACCCTGTGAGTGTGAAGGACCTAACTGTTTAGGAGCACACTCGACGAATGGACACGCAGCAGCAGGAGCAGCAACGGCAAAATCTGCGCTGGTCCCTATGAATGGTATTGAACCTCCGACCCCAACTCCCTCCAACATGGACGCATATGTTTGGCATTGGTAGATGTGCCAACTTCGTTGCGATGTCCGGATCAAATCAACATGACCGAGTGGCGCTGGTGTCAGTGTACAACTCACAACTTACAGGAGAACTCCTGAACACCAATGTCAACGCCATGGTATTTAAGGAAACACAGGAGAGGTTCGGGCAGGCACAGGAAGTGCTACAGACGGTGGCGTTATACATGGAACCAGCAGAGCTGATACAGATGGTATGCAACCACCCTGAAGAAATAATCAAGCTGCAGAAGGGGATCAGGGACCTGACGGCCCAACATTTCCTACCACCAACCCGCGACCAGACCAAGATGGAGAACAGATTCCGGGGTCTGGAGAATGTCCTCGCCAATGCCAGGAAGGGGCCTGCAGCACCAGGGACAGGCGAGGATATACGAGAGGAATTGGCGATGATGACCCGGGATGCACACCGATCTGGAAAGGAAGTCTGCTGTTTGATGGTGCAGTTAGCCAACGTGCTCACATTGGCAGTGAGGGCGGCACCTGCAGCTCCCCAGCCTCCTGAGGACAGAGGCCAGAAATTTCCAGTCTCCCCGGACTTTTCAGTCGGATCAAACTCATTTCAGAGACTGGATCGCTTAACTCCGGATGGGCATAAGGCACAAGGCTGCCAGCTCTCCCGACGAACAGCCAAGGATGCGGTATGCATTCAACCGCCTCAGGGGAGTAGCCTTAGGCCAGATTTCGCCACACGTCTGGGGGGACGGAGTGTTCGGGCAGGGACAGGTATCAGCTTTGATACAACTCCTGGAATCAGCGTTTGAAGACCCTGACGGGGTAGCCACCACGGAACGCAAGATGCGGGTGATAAAGCAAAACAACCGCGAGTTTCCTCAGGACCATGTTGAGTTTCAAGTCATCACCACTGATCTCGATTGGAACCCTGCCGTTTCACCGAATGCCCTTTGGATGGGCCTGTCAGAAGAATTGAAGGATTCCTTCACATATAGTGACATGCCTGAGGAACTCCCCAGGTTTTGGATGGTTTACAAGACAAGGGACAACCAAATCCTCCAACTACGAGCAGAGACAGCACCACATAATACGGGTGGAGGGACAGGCTTTGTCTCTTCCTCCAGATCACTGGCCCCTCCAACAGACCCTGCAGGAGCTCCTGCTGGGACGGTAGCTGGATATACGGGACCTGCACCCATGGATCTTAGTGTGGGCAGAAGAGAGATTTCCGCAGAGGAGAGGGCAAAGACATTCATGGATAGGAGATGTTTATATTGTGGTGGGTTTAACCACAGGGTGGCGGAATGTGTGACAAGGAAGAAGGCTCAGACGTTCAAGGCGGCTGGAGCGGAAGTAACAGAAGTAGGGACTGGGACAGGTCCCAAGGAATCGGTAATAGATTAAGTCAATTGAAGAAAGATGGCTTTTCAGTTGACAGGACAAGTTTTGTTTCAGATGCTATAAAATGTTTTGGAATTTCGCGTTTATCAGTGAGCAAGGTGGATGTATTGGAAGGAGCAATGGAAGGGAAACATTTATTATAACCTGTATGTGGACTGTGAACAACCAAGAGATACCTACACATGCGCTGATCGATTGCAGAGCTACAGGCATTGCATTTATGGATCAAGATGTTGCTTGCCATTATCAAATACCACTCCCAGAGTTAAAAGAGAAACGGCAAGTGGAGGTTATAGACGGATGACCTATAGAATGTGGGGATATTACACATGTTGCCTAAGTAGGAATGATGATTCAGGATAATGAGGAACAGTTACTGATGTTTGTTACAAAGTTAGGACACTATCCAATTGTCCTCGGGATTCCCTGGCTATGATTACATACTGTTGCAGTACAATTTGCCTCCAATATGGTTAATTTTGAATCGCGATACTGTACAACACAGTGTCAGAATGCGCCCGTTACGGTGCAGGGAGTTACAGAGAAGTCTCCCGAACCGGTGTATACTCCACGTGGCGGAATATTTGAACCACGGATGCTTTCACAACGACCGTTCTGAGGGAATATTGTCATGCTTAACAGATCTTCATTTTTTGGAATGGTTAAAAAGGGAAGCTTACAATATTCCAAGGGTCTTTATATGACATAAATAAAGCCATCGAGGCAAAGGAGCTTATGGAACAACCCATGGAGGAGATTGTTCCCAAATAATATCATGAGTTTCTACCTGTGTTCGAGAAGAGTGTAGTCGACTGCCTTCCACCGCATCGACTGGGCATCAATCATGCAGTACGCCTGAAGGAAAGTGAGACACCAATGTGGGGCCCCCTTTATTCAATGTCAAGGGCTGAGTTAGTCATTGTTGAAGAATGGCTGGATAAGAATATGTCCAGAGGATTTATCCGTCAGTCATTTTCACCTATTGCGGCACCAGTTCTCTTTGCGAAGAAATTCGATGGAGGGCTACCATATGGCATTGATTATCGGGATATCAATAGTACAATTATTAACAATCGGTTTCCCCTCCCTGTGATATGAGAGACTCTGAATTTACTTCAAGGGGCGAGGATATGTACAAAACTTGATGTCTGTGGGGCTTATAACTTGTTACGGGTTAAAGAGGGGGATGAACATAAGTTAACCTTTAGAACAAGATATGGATTGTGCTAACCAACAGTTATGCAGTTCGGAACGACAAATGCTCCTGCAAATTTCCCGCGACATATTAATAATACCATAAGGGAAGCGCTGGATGATTTTGCTTGAGCTTATTTGGATGATGTATTAATCTATAGTAATTTGCAAGAAGAGCATGTGGAACATGTTAAATGGGTTATGCAACTTCTCTTGGAAGCCAGTCTGTATTTGAAACCAGAGAAATGCGAATATCATAAGGAAACCCTGAGATATCTGGGGTTGATTATATCGACAGAAGGGATATCGATGGATGAGAATGAGATTGAGATGGTGAGAAATAGGAGCCGGGAGAAATGAAGAAAGAACGGTAGGTTGAATAACCTATTTGAAGTACAACAATTTCTTGGGTTGGGCAATTATTATCAACAGTTTATCTGTTAGTATTCCGAGAAAGCAGAACCATTTCCAAGGTCAACCAAGAAGGATGAACCATTTGTGTGGGAAGCAGAACAACAATTGGCATTCGAAACAATCGTATTGGCCTTCCCAATGGCACCAGTTCCTCGAGATTTTGATCTTGAGAGGGCTGTTATTATTGAGACAGATGCTTCTGATTATGTGTCTGCTGGAGTTTTGTCACAGCATGATGATGGAGGAGTGTTACATCCTGTGGCATATTGTTCAGAGAAACATATACCGGCTGAATAGAATTATGACATATACGATAAGGAGCTGCTGGCGAGTATTAAGGCACTTGAGGAGTGGAGACCAAAGTGCGAAGGGGCTGCGTATCTCCTTCGGCTGCTAACTGATTATAAGAATCTCGAGTGGTATGTAACAAAGAAACTTTTAAATCGACAACAGGCACTATGGTCGGAGTTTTTAGCCAGGTGTGACTACCAGATACTTTATAGACCGGGCAAGTCAAATGGGAGAGCAGATGCTTTGACGAGGAGGCCGGGAGACCTCCCTGAGTGGGGGGATGAACAACTGAAGAATATAGAACAGGTGGTTCGAAAGCCACAGAACCTACCAGAACAATTGAGTTCGTTGGTGGACAGCCCACCTGCCCAGGGCCAACCCTCTATTTCCGACCTCCTAATAAAAGCATATGGAACTGACCCGTTACCAGGGAAAATACTGGAAGCAATTCGGACGAATAGCAGTGTGAGAGTGATTTCAATCGCGGAATGTATGGAAAAGGACGGGCAAGTGTATTATACAGGAGGGTTGTATGTCCCGGAAGATAGTACAGTGCATATATGGATAATACAATAACATCATGATACAGCAGTGGCAGGACATATGGGACCCGAGAAGACTTTCAACCTTCTGGATTGTCAGTCTTACTGATAGAAGATGCGTAAGAATGTTGACCAGTATATACGGAACTGTCATAGCTGCCAAAGATCACCGAGTTCCCAACATTCAAAGTTTGGAGTCCTTTGACCATTACCGGTTCCTGAGGAACCATCGGAAGATATCTCAATGGATTTTGTGGTAGGGTTGCCAGAATGCAAGGGGCTTGAAACAATTTGCGTAGTAGTAGACAGACTCTCCAAGATGCGACATTTCATTCCATGCCATACGACTATAGATACCCTGGAATTGGCAGAATTGTTTTTGCGGGAAGTGGTACACCTCGAAGTACTCCCATTAACAATCATTTCAGATCGAGGCCCACAGTTAGTTCCAACTTTGTGGCAACAGATATGGAGTAGACTGGGGACTGATCAAAGAGTGTCGACAGCTTTTCTTCCACAAACAGACAGAGGTACAGAACGAATGAATGCTACCCTGGAACAGCATCTCCGAGTGTTCATTAACTATCACCATGATGATTGGGTGGAGTGGCCTCCTTTAGCCGGGTTTACTGCAAATAATGGGATGTGTGAAACGACTAAGTGCACCCCATTTTATGTGGTTCAAGGTGTGGATCCTCAGATGTCGTTGGCAGGAAAACAAACAAAGGAACAGGTTCAACGACATCTCAATGCCAATCGGGAGCAGGCAATAATGCAAGAAGTTCATGAACATCTCCAATTAGAAATGAGGCGAAGTCAAGCAGTGCAGGAGGGTGGAGCAAATCGCGGGCGAATTCCAGCTCAGAATATTCAACTAGGCTCCTGGGTGTTGTTGGATGCTCGACACATTTGAACCATGAGGCCTTCACGGACACTTGACTGGAAACGGTTGGGGCCTTTTCTAGTAGTCCGTCAGATATCTCCATATGATGATGAGTGGGAGTTGCCTGCGGCAATATGGATCCACCGAGTACAATCCGTTTCCCTTCTGGATCCAGTGGTGGATGATCGGTTGGACGGACAGCATGTGGATCCCCCTCCCCCGGTGGAGGTTGACAGTGAAGAAGAATATCAGGTGTCTGGTGTTAAGGATAGTCATATGAATAGGAATCAGTTACATTACCGTATATGTTAGACAGGGTAGGATTCATTGACTTCGGAACCCGCTAAGTTTGTTGATGGTGTGTAAGCGGTGGGGCAGTTTCCTAAGCGATATCCTAGGAAACCAGGACCATTGGGAAATGTCCTCAGAGGACATTGGACCGAAGATTGAGATACTGTCATGGCCCGAGTTACGAGAGATGGGTTGAATGGTACTTAGGAAAGAATTGGTGCAAAGGAAAGGCGGAGATGTTAGGAGATGTAGTAGGATCGTGGCGGTATATTTGATTATGATAAGGAAGTGGTCTGAGGTGTTGCAACGTGGGGTGATGTGGCGTGGTAATACTGATCAGGAGTTGAGTTGGTGGTGTGTAAGATCATGGGAAGATATTCGGATGATACATTGGAGCATGAGGAATGATTCAAGCGTGGCTGACGAAGTGTATATAAAGAGAGGTTATTTGGTGTTGAAGGATTTTCTTTTCTTCTCTCTTCACTCGTTCTCTTGTATAGCAAAGCAAGTACAACTTTGAACCAGTTTGGAGTTTGGTCTGGTCTTGATTCCCTCGATACGAACTTCAAGCACTTTGTCCTGATTACGATACCACATTCCTGACACCAATATCACCTGCATTCAATATCGCCCGTTACATTATCAGCTTGAGCAGTAGGCATATTCACCTTGGCTTGCCTGGGTGCTGGGATTTCTTTGTGAGACATGTCTCCCAGATTCACCGCTGCTAGGATTGGTAGAAGCGAAACTCCAGTTGAATCCTAATATGGAGAAACTGCCAGTACTGCATATGCTCCTTTCGAGTCAAGAAGGGCAATGGCATAGGTGTTCCAGTATTGGTCAGGGACATACTTCCACAGCAGGTTGTATTTGAAAATCAACAGGACTCTGAGATTGAGTTGCAGTTTCATTACCACTACTGCCTGCCAATTCCTTGAAAGGCCCAGAGAAGCATTGCCAGCTTTGAAAACTTGACCGATACTACACAGTTAATCATAATGTGGATGATGGTGTACTAGATTTGGATAAACACTTGCAGTTTGTCTTTTGAATATTGTGGCTAATCTTCACAGAGCTGTTCCAAATATGATATTGTATATGTATACGGTTGTTTATCAGCATGGCAGAAGATGTTGTTAAACTTTGTTTTTAACTGGCAGTATTTGCCCAAATATAAATTTGTTATCTTCATTGTCTGCTGGATACTTTCTTACTGTGAGTGTAGAAAAGTTACAATCATCAGCAAAAAATGAAATGGCATTCTCAGTATTCTGAGCATTTTGAAATTCAAGTTTGCCTTTTCTCAATTATGCAGTGTACTCTGGCTGGAAATATACTCAGTAAAATTGTTTTCATATCTTTGCGGGATTTTCAAACTTGGTATAGTATTCCCAAAGGGGTATA
>Ga0307515_10001519_pt1 | contig 51906 bp, 46 predicted proteins | sample 17_EM_MG_FD_194513 | JGI IMG/M metagenome (GOLD analysis project Ga0307515, IMG submission 194513) | Populus trichocarpa ectomycorrhiza microbial communities from riparian zone in the Pacific Northwest, United States - 17_EM | ecosystem: Host-associated > Plants > Roots > Unclassified | place...
GGCCTCCAAGTTCACATCATGACGGCCTCCAAGTGCATCTCCAAACTGGCATGATCACGGCTGCCAAGTGCATCTCCAAACTCGCACAATCACGGCTGCCAAGTACATCTTCATACTCACTCGATCACAGCCTCCAAGTGTGTTTCCAAACTTGCATGATTACGGCCTCCAAACTCGGTCCTTCACGGCCTGAAGTGTGTATTTCGTATAATGAGATGATGTCTATCTACCCCGGTGTCTCCCAAATATATACTGCCCATTGCTGGATCCATCTCCGTTATCCCTCTATCCCCTTATGTACATATAAAGAGACTTAGATAATACATGCCATATTATGATGTTGCAAATCTTGTGACTGTAACAATGACCAATATGATCAATGAAATGCCGTGTGGTTATGGAACCCTAAATCCACTGGTGTGAAAATATGGCACTAAGTCTCCCACAGAGCATGTGCAGCAGTCTCAGCGCCTCCCGAAGTCTCCCGCAGACTTGCACAGTGGTCTCAGCAGCTCCACAATTTGACCATTCAATTACTCACTCTTGTAGCATCCTGAATGCACCTCCATCGCTTCAGGTGCTTTTAGGAGCATGTGAGAATGCTCTTGCACAGTCTGAAAGCACTTTGCAAAGCTCCAGGGGGGGCTGGGAGCATCTGGGAGTACTTAGAAGCAGTGGTGAGGGCTACCAGAGTGTCTGGGAGGGTTGCGTATGGCTTCCGGACCTAATTACATTTTGCTGATGGACGCTACGAGATTTGACTATTAGGATATTCAAATTTCGGAGCAGCTGGGACCGCTGCACAGCGCTGCGGGAGACTTGGTGTCGTATTCTCAAAGCAGTGGTTCTTAGGGTTCCATAAGCACAAGGCATTTCGTCTATCATATTCATCATTGTTACAGTCACAAGATTCGTTACCTTATAATATGGCATGCATTCTTTAGGTATCTTTACATATATACATCGACGGCGGTGAGCCCACCATTGACATTCCGCCACACCTCTCGTGACATCCAAATGGAATTCTTGAGAAAGAATGGTTCTAGCTCGAGGAGCCTAGGAAGAAAGTGAGAAGATATGATACTACCCAGCCGTGAGAATCCACGCAATTGCGTGGATCCAGATGAGATGACAATGCGTCTCCTAAATATGTACTCCCTGTGGCTCGGTCCACCTCTGTTACCCCTGTATCTCCGTACACCCGCCGTCGCTCATTGAACATGTACTCGGAGGCCGTGATCGAGCGAGTTGAGAGATGCACTGGGAGGCCGAGAGTGAGTGAACTCAGAGACGCACATGGTGTCCAGGATCGAGTGAATTCAGAGATACACTCCGAGGCCGTGATCGAACAAGTTTGGAGATGCACTTGGAGGCCAAGATCAAGTGCACTCAGAGATGCACTTGGAAGCCGGGATAAAGCGAGTTTGGAGATGCACTTGCAGGGTATGATCGAGCAAGATTGGAGGAGTACTTGGAAGTGGTCGATTTGGAGCGAGGCGCGACAGCAGCTGAGACTCTATTCATTGGTTAACTTGTGATTGTGGGAATGTTGAGAGTTGAGTACAACAACATCCACCGACAGATGGGAAACTGGCTGGGAGCGGGAAACTGGCTGGGAGCGGGAAACTGGCTGGGAGCGGGAAACTGGCTGGGAGCGGGAGACTGTCGATCTTGGGATGATGCTGTACTTGGTGTATGTTGTACTCTGTGTTAACTCATGTTGATGGCATGGAGAGATAGAGAGGGATGACTTAACTTCGTGTTCTTAGGTGATGGTAGAGTTGAGCACAAGAAAGAGAGAGATCCGATGAGATGGGGGAAATCATCATGAGAAACTGGGACGTAGTAAATTTGGTGTGCGAGTCAATTGACCATCCCCGACACGGCAGGTACAAGTTCCGATCCGGTGGGTCATAACACCGATACGTGGTCTTCTAAACCCAATCAGGCAAGTCATACTCCAGATTCCTCATAGCCCCTCATATCCTCCATATCGTTCTCATCTCCATCCCCCATTTCTTTTTTTCTCATCCACAACTCTACCATCATTGCAAGAACACAAAGTCAAGTCATTCCTCTGTATCTCTCCATGCCATCATCATGAGTTAACCCTGAGTGCAGCACACCCCGAGTACAGCATACACCAAAAATTATCTGTCGTCCCATCATTCTCACGATATCGAGTTGACCCCTGAATGTAGCTTCAGATTCCGGCGTCCCTCCCTACCGATCGACCGCCACCAGCCAGTTCACCATATGAGCTTCAAAGGTAAAGTCACCTCGTCACATTCCCACGGTTGTGAGTTAACTAACTGATCAATTGAGTCCCAGCGCACCGTCAATTGACCGCCTCCAAGGACTTGTCCAATCTCGCTCGATCATGGCCTCCAAGTGTATCTCCAAAGTCGTTCGATTACGGCCTCCAAGTGTATCTCCAAACTCGCTTGATAAAGGCCTCCAAGTGTATCTCTGAACTGGCTCCATCACGGCCTCCAAGTGCATCCCCAACCTCGCTGGATCATGGCCTCCAAGTGTATCTCCAGACTCACTCGATTATGGCGTGCAAGTTCGCACAATCATGGCCTCCAAGTGCATGTCTCCAAACTCGTTCGATCACGTCCTCCAAGTGTGTCTCCAAACTCGCTCGATCAAGGCCTCCAAGTGTATCTCCAAACTCCCTTGAATACGGCCTCCACAAGTGCATCTACAAACTGGCTCGATCACGATCTCGGAGTGCATCTCTAAGTTCAATCGATCACGGCCTCCAAGTGTATCTCCAAATACACTCGATTACCGCCTCCAAGTGCATCTCCAATGTGGCTCGATCACGGGTTCAGAGTATGTATCTGAGTTCACTCGATCGTCATTTTCAGGCGCACCTCGAATTGCGCTTAAGCACTGCCTGCAGCCAGTCCAGATATCGCATGTGTAGATGGGTAGCTATAGATACATAGATACCTAGATGAGAATACAAACTGAATACATGACTGTGATTCGAGGTGCTCACAGACATGTCCCCAGCGCTCCCAGGTGCTCCCAGGCTTGTCATCGGCGCTCCCAGTTGCTCTGAAAGCCGGCAGGAACGCCCTCCTAGGGTCTGATACTCTCCTGAAATTGATGCATGTAAGTTTACACTCCACATCCTCTCAGTCACTGCTGGAGGCTTCCACTGACTAAAATACATTTTTCTGATGCTATGCAACGCGGCACGTCGCCTGGGCGACAGGAAGCGTTCATTTCTCCGTCAGAGGGTACAAGGTTCCATGGGAGCCATCAGAGCCGTCCGAAACACCTGGGTGTTTCTGACGGAAACTGGAGTTGTTGCTGATGATTGCAATGGGGAAATCGTTTTCTCACCACCACCATTGACATTCAGTTTGGCGGGCGGACAACAGAGGGTGGCATACAGAGATTCAGGGATATTACACACGGACTGAGTGACAGTGGGTGGGATACAGACATACTGGGATTGCGGAGATGGATTGCGTGACAGGGAGTGTATATTTGGGAGACCACAGGGTAGATTGACATCATCACATTATACGAAATATGCACTCTTGCTTTCCCAGCTCTTCATCCCATGCACTCTTGTCGAGCGATCATAGATCCAGACAAGATGTGTGGTTGCTCATGGCTGGGTCGCCTGTCATGTCCTGAAGCCAGATCAGCCAAGTCTCACGAATTCCCTTTGGATGTTGTGGGAGGTGCAGTGGAGTGGTGGTCATGGGGTCTCTCCCTTCACCCTCTGTCGTTTCACGACACAGTGTTTGAGAGAGTGGGGAGATGCACTTGGAGGCCATGATCGAGCAAATTTGGGGATGCACTTCGAAGCCCAAGACCAAGTGAGTTTGGAGATGCTCCGGGCATTCGTAATCGGTTCAGATTGAAGTACGTGGAGGTGGTTGATCTGGCAGTGGTTGAATGAGAGGGAGGCACATTGGGAGCTTGAGGCTCTATTCATTGGTTAACTCTTAGTCAGAGGAATGTAGAGAGTTGAGTACAACAAAGTTTACTGAGAAATGAAAGATGAGTGATGAGAGACTGGCTGGGAGCAGGAGAAAGTTGATCTTGGGGTGATGCAGTACTCAGTGTATGCAGTATTCTGTGTACGTCGTACTCAGTGTATGCATTCCTTGGTGTATGTAGTACTCGGTGTATGCAGTACTCAGCCTATGCAGGACTCGGTGTATGCAGTACTTGGTGTATGCAGTACTTGGTGTATGCAGTACTCGGTGTATGCAGTACTCGGTGTATGCAGTACGTGGTGTATGCAGTGTTCGGAGTTGTCAGTGCTGGGTGAATGCCATAGTTAGTGTACTCGGTGTATGCTGTACTTAGTGTTAGCTCACAATCATGGTTTGGAGAGATAGAGAGGCATTACATTACTTCGTGTTCTTAAGTGATGGTAGAGTTGAGGACATGAATGAAAGAGATGAGAGGAGATGTGGGATACCTTCATGAGAACCTGGGACTTAAGAAAATTGCATGTGCGAGTAACTTTACGATCCCCAAAACGGCACACACGAGTCCCATTTACAGGTGTAATATCACAGATCCGAGATCTTCTACACCCAATCTGGCATGTTGATCCCCTGATTTCTCATATCCGCTTGTATCCTCCATATCATTCATATCTTCATCCCCCTGCACTCATTTTCATCCTCCACTCAACTATCATCACAGAACACAAAATTAAGTCATCTTTCACTATCTCTCCATGCGATGATCATGAATTAACACTGAGTACAGCATGCACCGAATTCAGCATACACTGAGTACACCATCCACCATTTACAGCATCCACCAAAGAGTGTCTGTCTTCACTTCATTCTCATGATTTAGAATTGACCCCTAGATGTGGCTTCAGCTTCTAGGTTGCCGCACTGTAGATCGACCGCCACCAGCGAAGTTCTCCATGAGAGCTTCAATGTCAATATCGCCTCATTACATTCCCATGGTTGCAAGTTAACCAACTGATAAATAGAGTCTCAGCACCCAGTGTGCCTCTCATCAACTGCCTCCAGGTGCATCTCCGAACTCGCTTCATCACGGCATGTCGGTTTGCACGATTATGAGATCCAAGTGCATCACCAAACTCGTTCTGTTGTGGCCTCCAGGTTTGCACAACTATGGCTTCCAAGTGTATCTCGAAACATGCTCGATCACACTCTCCAGATTTGAATGATTATGGCCTCCAAGTGCAACTCCAAATTCGCTCAATCACGCCCTGCAGGTTGGCAAAATTGTGGCCTTCAAGTGTATCTCCATACTTGCCTGATTATGGCCTCGAAGTGAATCTCGGAGTTCACTCGATATCCGCATCCAACTGCATCTCCAAACCTGCTCGATGATGGCCTCCAAGTGTGCACCATTATGACGCCAAGCGAATCTCCAACCTCGCTCAATCACGGCCTCCAAGTGCATCTCTGAGTTCACTCAATCACTGCCTCCCAGTGCATCTCCAAACTCGCTCAATCATAATGTCCAAGTACGTCTCTAAGTTCACATGATGACCGCCTCCAATTGTATCTCTGAGTTCACTCGATCGTCATCTTCAGGCACACCTCACATTGCTCTCGAGGAGTGGCTGCAGCCAGTCGAGATATACCATTTGTAGGTGGGTAGCTATATAGATATATAGATACATAGATGAGAATACAAACTGAATACATGAGTTTTGAAAATCATTTTATGATTAGCAGTAGCTATGATTTCTAGGTGCACCTGCAGTGTTCCCCAAGAAGAAGTGGTTTCTCCCAGACTGCTCTACAGTGATTCGAGGTGCTCCCAGGCTGCATGCTGGTGCTCCCAGGCTTGTCGTCAGCGCTCCAAAGCTTGACACTGTAGCTCTCAGGTGCTCCCCTGGTTGTCACTGGACTTTCTGGTTCTCGCAGAGTTGTTGCCAGCGCTTCCAGGTGCACCTGAAGGCTTCTGCATCATTCGAGTCAACTCTGGGATTTGACCACTGTGGGATTCTGGTCTGACAACACTCAAACACTTCCAGAGGCTCCAAGATATATAATTACATTTTGCTTATGAGGGTGTTCAACTGCAGACACTTATCCTGATACCCTCTCTGCAAACACGCTAGCCAAGCTGAGCAAGCAGGAATACATTTTTCACCTCCTTTGCAGGATCCTAAGGATCGATAAGTGGAAAGTCTTCCTGGAACTCATGATGGACAAAAATACCAGGATGACTGCCACACCTGATGAGATTGTCACCATGCTCATCAAAAAGGAAGCCGAGATCAAGAGAGAGATAGGACTCGCTCCGGAAGCTCTGCTCTTTGCACAGAACGGTGGCAAAGGTGATAGAGGAGTTAAAGGCGGTAAAGGTCCATAGATGGATAAGGGAGAAACTGATAAGAAAGAGAAGAATCAGCAGCAGTGCTTGCATTGCCAACAGAGAGGGCATATCACCGAGAATTGCTTTAGCAAGCAACACGGCAATTCTTCAATGGCTGCCCACACTGCAGCAAAAGCATCAACTGAACCATTGGCTGCTTCAACTCGCACCACCTCCATCAATTACTATTTGATGGCGGCTAGCTCAAATGCTTCATTATGTGATTGGTTTATCGACTCCGGATGCAAGACTCACAACTCTGACATTCAATCAATGTTCAGTACCTACACCAAATATCCCCCGAATACGATGAAGGTGAACAGATTCAATGCGGTCATATTGTCTACATCTGGATATGGAAGTGTTAGGTTGATTGTTCAACTACCAGATTAAAAGATGGAAATGATTATACATAAAGAAGTGGTGCATTTGCCGGGATCATTCAACCTCATCCAACAGTCACAGCTCATAGACAAGGATATCAAAGACAAACTGGTGAATCACTCCGTTCTCAACCTCTACAACCACTATGGCATATTGATTGCCACTGCACCTCAGGTCGATGGGCTATTCATTCTGGATTGAGTTCGGGATTGAGTTCCAGAATCGAATAAATCCATCCATATCGGCAATGACAGCTGCCTGGTGGCACTTATGACAACTGGGCATGCAGCTCAGTACAATGCAGTGAAGCGGAATTTATGGCACCCCAGAATCGCACGGATTGGTCCCTAAGATTCGGAGAGCTTCGTGAGCATCTCGAATACCCCGAGAATGGCCCGCAAGCACGATTGCAAGAGTTGCATCTAATGGAAAGTGATGAGAAGACCCGTTACTCCGAATGAAAATTCCCATGCTGCGTAGCCTCTACAACTCGTGCTCTGAGAGGTGTGCAGTCCCCTGGTATCATCCATCGGAGGGGGTCAAGATATGCTGCTCTTCATCAATGATGCCACGAGCCATACAGATGAGTACATATTGAAGTACAAGTTGGAAGCTCTGGAGAGATTGAAAGAATGGAAGGCACTTAGACTGGGCGATTGCTATCTCAGTGGTCGGCTATCTCAAGTACTGCACTCCGATGCAATCTGTACTCCGGAAGACTGCATATGAGACCTCGCATGGATCCCAAAAGAACGGATCATTCAGTGATTGTTATGTGTTTGGATGGTTGGCTGTCATGCACATTCGGAAAGAGAAATGGAAGCAGCTGGATCAGAGATCCACTGCTGGCATATCCATTGGGTGCAGCATACTGACTAAGAAGGACTTTGTGTATGACCCACTGGCCCAGACACATCACCACTCCCAGGATAGTGTATTCAGAGAAGCAGCGTGGTATACAGCACCTATTGCTGCAGACAAAGCGATCCCGAATGAGCACTTCTACAGAGACGGCATCGAGGAACCCAAACCCACAGAGAAGCAAACCACCAAATTTCAAATGGAGTAGTCACTGGATGAAGATTCCCCTCTGGAGCCTCTGCAGCCAAAGAAGATGTCAAGGAATTTACCTGGCCTTGAGATATCACTTCGAGATGCATGGAAGCAACTAGCCCACGAATGTCATCGGAAATGCGCTCGCAAGAAGGCAGAGTGTACACCATTGCCTTGCTAAGATGAGCAATCTGAGGATATGATTCCCAGCTACACCGCAGTTGTGATCTCCAATAGTCACAGTCACTAGAATGGGATTGATGATCCGAAGTCTTACAATGCCGCAACCGAGTCTCCACTCACCGAGAAATGGGATCAGGCGATTAAAGAATAGATTGATGCAATTAGTTAGCATCAAGGCTTTGGAGAGTTCATGCAGCTTCCGGAAGGGAGAAAGGCTTTGCCAATTCAGTCAGTATACATGATCAAGTGCAATTGAGCAGGCAATGTGCAGCGGTCCAAGGCCGGGCAGGTCTGTGGAGGAATTGACAAAATTGAAAACCTCAACTATGAGGCCACGTATGCACCGACTGCTCGCCTGGGCCACCTCAGGCTAGCTATCACAATCGCCTCAAAGTACGATCTTGACATCCATCAACTTGATGCATAAATGGTTTTCTTGGAAGTTGACTTGGAAGAAGAGATTTCAATGCACCCGCTGCAGGGATATTTTTGCTTGGTCCAAACTACGATCCATTACAACAATCCATGATCAAAGACTTCACAGCAGATGGTACTCTGTTTGAGAAAATCTGTTCATGGCCTGAAGCAGTCTTCACATGTTTGGTACTCCACTTTTAATGACTTTATAAAATCAATTGGGGTTGTGGGATCATGTGTCGATGGAGAACTGTGCGTGCTTGAGGATCGAGATAAAGTTATTTCCGCAGTCATTCTGTACATTGATGATCTCTGCATCACCGCTAATGAGGGCTTGATTGAGCAGATCAAGGATCGGCTGACGAAGAGGTTCTGGATGCACAATCTTGGGAGTGTCTCCCGCCATCTAGGCACGAACATCCAACGCAATTGGGAGCATCACACAATCAACATCCATCAGCACAGTTTCATTTGGACGATCTTGGCGATGTTCAGCATGGAAGAGTGCAGACTAGTTGCCGCACCAATGGCAATGAAGCTTCATAAGAGGAAGCCCAACAAAGAAGCCTGCCATCCGACTGTATACCATTCAATGATTGGACCCCTGATGCATGTGATGACCCCCACTCACCCCGATATCCCAGATGCCATCGCAGTTCTCAGCCGATACAATCACAACCGGAACAATGAGCACATGGTAGGTCTCAAGCATGTGTTTCGGTACTTCAACAGCATGAAGGACTGGCCACTGCGTTTCAGAGGAAAAGCAGAAGGTGTACTTAGATTTTATGTCGATTCAGACTATGCTGGGTGCCTGGATGTATAGAACTCGACATGTGGACTGATCATCACTTTCGGTGTAGTGGTCGACCAGAGATCAAGACCACAGATGTTGACTGCCCAGTCCGCGACTGATTCTGAATTCTTTGCCTTTGGAGTGGCTGTGTTAGAGTCTCACAGATCTCACATATCTTGAACATGCTCGGTATCCTGACTATCCCTCATGTGGTCTCCTTTTCACAGTCACTGATCACAAGGATCAGAAACAGAATCTACCACGGAACTGCAGTTGCACACATTGCGACCAAGTACAAACTCGTTCCAGATATGGCTAGAGATGGAGTGATTGACTTGAGCTACATACCAACTGCTGAGTTGTTCGCAGACTACTACACAAAGCCGCTGCCGAAGCCCGTCTTCTTGAGGATGTGTGGTGGGATGGGAATGATTGGAAATGGCTTCCGAAATAGCCTCGGAAATGCCCTCGGAAATGCCCTCGGAAATGCCCTCGGAAATGCCCTCGGAAATGCCCTCGGAAATGCCCTCGGAAATGCCCTTGGAAATGCCCTCGGAAATGCCCTTGGAAATGCCATTGGAAATGCCCTCGGAAATGCCCTTGGACATGCCATTGGAAATGCCCTCAGAAATGCCCTCAGAAATGCCCTCGGAAATGCCCTCAGAAATGCCCTTGGAGATGCCCTCGGAAATGCCATCAGAAATGCCATCCCAAATTCTCTCCGAAATGCCCGCGCAAATACCCTCGGAAATGAACCCGGAAATTGCCTCGGAAATGGCGTCCAAAATGGCGTCCAAAATGGCCTCGGAAATTGTCTTGGAAATCGCCTTGGAAATGGCCATGGAAATGGCCTTGGGATTGAAACTGGAAATGGACACCACAATAATATCGGAGTCGGAATTGGAATTGGCAATAGAATCAGGCATGCAATTGGAAAGTAAATTGATTGTAGGCATTTGGTTTGAGGAGATCCACCATGTTTGATTGGCTCCTGATGTCTTGTGTGTAGTGTTTTGTTTGAAACTGATTCGATAGCTATCCTGGAGGAGTGTTGAACTAATTGGAAGAATGGATACCGCTATGCCAATGACCATGACGTACCGTGCGTTGTTTGTAGTTAGCGCCATTAGTAATCAATTGACCTTATGTTGATGTAACATGTCTCGCTACCCAATACAATAGACCCACCTTTGCATCCGCCAATACACACTCAACTACTCGAGCACACGCCCCCATACAACACACTGGGGTGACAATATTCATTTCTCTCTTGTTCCAGATGATGTGACTCACTTGACACATCATCTTTGTCACCCTCTATGTGGTCACGAACTGTGGTATTTCACTACACCATTAATGAATGAAACCTGGCTGCGACAAATAAACCATCATCATACACTTTCTGTTGTTCTTTCTTATTTGTTTGAATACATATACTATGATATTGGATAGATGCTAACCTCCATACAGTTGCACAACTTGAAAGGTTATAGAAGCGATATGGTATAATATCTCCCAGAACCCAACAAGTACTATATTCAATTTCAAGGTTAGCTTAACATGAGATATTATACACAAACTGTGGATGTACGACCTGCGTCCTCATGCATTAGGAGGCCTGTAAGTCTAGCAGCAGCAGTGATTGCTTCCTATTCAGCTCCTTTAGTAAACATTGCAGTTCTCCTCAGAATCCATGCTCCAGTCAAGATCCAATAACAACACAAACACCCTATGAGAATATTCATTCTAGAGAATAATTGGGCAGGCATACAGCTAGTAAGGACCTCAGGTATTCATTCTGTTAAGACAATCTACCATCAATATCGGCCGCTTAGAGGCTCAAGTATAGATTTACCTTACGATGTGGTCATCACGCAGTATATGGCCAATGGTCACAATTGCATCTGCACTTGCCGCACAATGATTCAATGTGGATGACAGTGATCACAAAGGAAACCTTCACTTCTTAGCTAACAATTTTCAGCTGAAGATATGCACAAGGATATTGTGAGATATGACACATATTCTCGGGTTTATCGAGGACATCTATAGTGTGGTGATTTGATTCAAACCCTCCCCCACATTTGGCGGGGTGCGATGTGGCTGTGAATGTGACACTGTTACCTGAGTTTGCTCACATTGCGACTAATATCTCTCATACTCTAAATCATCCACTAAGGCATCATCGAGATTCAACTGAATATATGTTCACTGCCCATATCTCGAATATACTCAACACTCACCAAAACAATGTTAAGTTCTTGATGTGCAAAATAAAATCATTTGACAAGAACCAACTAGAATCTTACTCTCAACAATATCACCCAATATCTATGGCTGAAGGGCAATTGCCTGATAGGATTTTAGAACTTGCAGGCTAGGATAAATCTGAGTCGTCATTGGGTGACTTCAGTAGGTGAAACTTCATGGCCATCAATGAGCTAGTCATTTAATGATCTGCCTATAGACAATGTAGCTGGTGCACAAGCACAAGAAGATACTCCAGTTAAAGACACTATGGACCCCTAGAAGACTGATCTGACATTGACCAATAATCCAACTGAGACCCAGGCTCATAGAAAGGTCATTGGAGTCGACATTCCAGTGGGGAAGGCTTATAGCAACCAAACTGGAGTGTGTAACAAGCATCCAAAGTGCTCAGAACAATCGAATTCATGGTATTCATTTTGGTCTGCACACAACTTTCAACAGACTCAATTATTGGGCCAGCAATCATCAATGTACATCAATCTTCATGTGAGGCATGGAATGGGCAACTGCAAAATCTGATCATGGCAAATAGCAGATGCCTTGCAAAAGCTTCTCTGTGATGTTGATCCTGGCATTGGTGATGCTGGTGGAATTGAACGTTATGTGCGAATCTCCCCTACATTATACTACAGGGATGTTTTCAAATGTATTCCGTTCACCATAACACATCACGCATTGTAGATATATGTAGATTATTAAGTGCTGAGCCTCACAGGCTCAGACAGTCACAGAATATACAGTGAGACGCACATGGGCTATTGGTGGTGGCATATGCATAATTGACTTCCTGCCAGGGTGCAGTTTGTGATATTGAGTTGTTCTTCTGGCAAGGCACACTTGACTAGTTCTTCTTGTGATCAGTATGCCTGGCCGCTGTATTTCTTGATATCTAATACATGACAAGATATCTGCCATGTACAAAAAAAGTGAGCGCAGATTCTTATTGGGCTGAATGTTGTCCTCCAAAAAATTTCAAACATACTGGAAATGCAGGGCATAACACCTTTGGAACCGAGCTATCCCCGCTCAGCAATCCTAGCAAAACTGATCACTACTCAAATTGGGATTATGCAGATTGATTCCAGAAACTTTGTTATCCTATTTTGGCTGGGTCAGGGATTATCATGAAGAAGTGAATTTTGCTCAAGTTTCGTCTGGTTCATGCCCAATGTGTAAAATTCCTAACGGTGAGCTGATGGGGCTTTCAATCATTCGATAACTCATTGACACGATACCTGGATAACTCAAGACATCTGCTCATTCACCAAGATCATCCGGACACAAGTAATGTTGATTCTTTGCTCACTCCATGTGTCCACCAAATCCATAACATGTGCTGACAATACCCTCTCCGCTATGTGTATCCACTTTGGCAGCTTCATGATATATGTCAGCTGCTCCTTTGTTTAGTCAGAAATATTGTTAGCAACCGTTCCAGACCATCACTTCGGGTCCGGGTCCAGGGCCAAACAGAACCATTGCCAAACTGGCAGTCCGGGTCGTCAATATACCGGAACCGTCAACTCGGGTAGGGTTTGATGCTAAACTCCTAACCTGTCCAAATTTGGGGGGTTGTCAGCAGGTCGCCCAGCAGGTCCAGCTATAGATTCATATAAGGCTCTTGTTTTTGCAGTTTGGTAATAGTATCTTATCAAAATCGCATTTTCAACAAACAATAATATCTTTTTGGATGTTTCACAGTTGGCAATATCGATCAATTTGGAATCCGTGTTTTACCTTTCATATAATGTATTTTTGCCAATCAAGGCAGTCGATAATTCGGTTATGTGCGCGAAGATCTGCTCAATGCCTTGATTAAGAGATATGCAAAACCTAAAACTGTTGACGCTCCATTGACACTCATTTTCAGGATGCAGCAGAAAGCATGTCACTGTTGTTTTTGCGGTGAAAGGCTGCCAATATCTCATAAATCGATGTCTGCAACCAATCGGAACATAAATTACCCAAGATGCAAACCTAATAATGGTAGACGCTGCATTGACACTCATTCTCAGCATGGGGTGGTGACTGTGTGGCTCTCTCATTTGCCTATAACAGCTGCCAATACATTGGTTAAAAATAACAACAACCAGATCACAGTTTAACGACCGTACTTACAAGACCACAAATCGTTGACACTCCGTTGACGCTCATTTTCAAAATCGGGCTGTGGCTGTGTTGCTTTCTTTTTTGCCTATAAATGCTGCCAATACATCAGTTATGTATAACAGCGACCAGATAACTGATCAATAACAGTACTTGCATGACCTCAAATCAGTGACGCTCCGGTGATGCTCATTCTCAGAATGGGGCAGTGATCGAGTTGCTGTCTGTTTTGCCTATAAATGCTGCCAATACATCAGGTCTGCATAACAGCGACCAGATTGCTGTTCAATTACCATACATACAAGACCACAAATTGTTGACACTCCATTGATGCTCATTTTAATGTATTGTCTATTCAACATCTGCAGCCATCGATAATTGTTTTCATCATGACTTGAACTTATAGGTTGTCTTTCTGTCCGATTGAGACTCTGCCCTTTGGCAAGGCCAAGCGCAGTAACATTCTTGCACTGTTCGCTCTCACATGACTAAAATTTATATATCTTGCCAAAAGATTTGTTGCACCTGCTATACATCAATTTATCAACCAAGATTCACAAGCTACTGCTCACCATTCACCTATAATATATCTCTAACTGAAACTCTTGGTCAAGTTACATAAAGAAGCTGGTGAATCGTTGACGGATTCTGTCCTACTGTTTCTTGACTCCCTTATTCCTCCTAGTTTCTATTGCATTGACCGTCACAAACACCTTTTCCACCTGTCTCTTTGACTTCAGTGCTGGCCAAATCAATCTGGGATAATTTGGCGGGGCAGTAACATTCCACTGCGCAGGGCATTCCAGATCCTCGATACCATTGCCTAGCAACATATCACATTCGACATCTGCCGCGCGATCCTCTTCGGTGTCATTTGGAATAAGCAAGTCGCCATTCCTGTTTAGCCAATCTTCGGTGTCCGAAATGCTGTCAGGGGCACAATCCTCATCACTTTCAACTGGATGACAGATGATTCTTCATATTCGGCAGACATTTAATATTTGAGTTCTTCCCCCAGCGAGGTCCGTTGCAGACAAAGCTGGTGGCAAAGGTGATCTTTCTGACAGTTAAAATGCAGCCGCACAATCATGGTGAGAGAGTGAGCAGGATGGTGTGACAATTTCTTCCATGTCCGAAATATATCCTACGACTGTCATCTGGTGGTTCTGAGTGCGAGATTTATTCTTTGTAGCACGTCGGTTATGGCAGCCTTGCCACATCCCCAAAACATCATGGGCCTTGGCCACTCTTTGCAATTTCCATTCCTCCGCCTCTTTCTTCATTTCTGATTTTCTGTGATTGTCGTATCCAATGCTGGGTCATCCCCTGCCATAATGCTGGTATTGGCCCCAACAAACTGCCTTACTACGACTTTTTAGCGAAGGGTCTCACCTGTGTTATTTGACTGCCTCCCGGTGATAAGATCTCGCCCAAGGCAACAACCTGACTCCACTCCGACAGCATGTGGTAAGATAGAGAATATGTCGTGCACCACACCGGAGAGATCAGCGTACTTTGAGTGCGTATCCTCTTGCTGGTGCCACCAGTCTGTTATGTCAGGTATCTAAAATGTTCTGCTCATCTCCATTAAGTCGGAGTGGCAATCATTGAAATTTGGATTAATTTGCCCCCAGGTCTGTAGTGCTTCAGGCGGTGAATTGAAATCGACGCTGGCGGCAGTCAATAAGTGTGCTGCGTGATCGCTCTGTCCGGGTATTGTTTCACCCACATTGTTCGTTGTTAACTATTCTTTATCATCGCTGGCCACATCATAAAGATCGAAGGATGATTGACCCGATCCTGAAGGCATTGCGGAGGGGACGAGGTTGCTGTGAGCTACGTCTTGGCGTTTGACCACCGGCACAGGTCGATGGTTGGCACAATAGTCATTCTCCCCAGACTTCAGAACGGCCTGCTTGAATTGGGAAGTATAGGATGTCTCGTCCTCTGGATTGATATCTGTTCCCTTGTCCCACTTCTGAAATAATCTCAACATCCGGAAAGGATTGAGGATCTGGGTGGAAATGAGAAGCATTCCCATCGTTGGAGTCACTCGAGCATAGTATTTGGACAGCTTCCGTCGAGCTTACTTCACGGTGAAGAAGAAGTCCACCTCCAGTTGAGTCTTCTTCTCAGCCAAAGCTCGCATAACAACATCCATATGATGGATCATGTCATTGTACACTCTGATAACGTCAGGCAATGTGACTGTACGCCTCTTCAACATCCACAGGGTCCAATATCAAAATGACCTCAAAATGACCATAGCGTACTTGACAATGGTCCATTCATCCTGTGTTGTGAAGAGTGGCCGATAATCGCAGTTTTTGGATTTTGGAGCCACTCGTGGGGAAATTCTCGTAATCGGTAGGCTCGCTCATGCCACTCCAGTGTCGAGTTCCATCATGTCTTCACATCCATAAGGGGTAGTACCGGGATGCGGACTTTCGGTTTATGACAGTCAATGAACTCTTTTTGACGACCAGGTGTCAGTGTGATCAATACAGCAAGCATTCTCTGCTATATGAATGTCAGTTTCAGGACTTTGACAATATGTTGAAATACATACATTCTGAATTATCTTTGCTAAACCAGGTCTCATGGCCGACACCTTATTGATTCTAGCATTGCCCTCTTTTCGAAGTCTTTGACTCTTTCCAATATCTATGCTTTCATTCTCTCCAAATTGCTGATTGTGCTCATGGGCTTCCCAAGACTTGGTGCGGCCTTTTACACACAGACTGCTCATGAATGCTCTTCAAGCCAGCTGTATGACGTGCGCCATGCATGGTATGTGGTTCCTCAATGCAGGCCACTGAATTCCGGAGGCCTCAAGTGGTAACTGCAGTTCGTGTGTTATCGAGTAATTTGAGGAAGCATTATCTGACGTAATTCCAAGTAAACAGCCGTAGGTAAGTTCAAAATGATCAAGTTCATCCTTCAAATGTACCGCTAGCCTTGCTCGAGTATCATGGCCCGTGACCTATCATCCTTAATTATCTGTCGAAGGCAGAAAAGAATCGGTGAACAACCTCATCGTTAGTGGGTTGTACTGTACGCAATGCCCCATTTCGATCCATAAAGTCAGCAATGACCGACATTATGGCGAGTTTGTTCATGGACATCCATCCTTCCAAAGTTAAACTAACTTTATTTCGTGACAGCAATTGCTTCTCAATTGCATTCACGGTCAGTGCATATTCGCTCGGGCAAATGTTTCTAAGGGTGGTGGCGGAAGGCAGCACTATTTCACTTCCTAATGCTTCATATGACCGTTGTAGTTCGAGATTTGATAGAGTGTTCCATGGAATATGAGCCGAAACAAATCCCAACATGAGGTAGCAATTCCACGTGTCCTGGTGAAATTCGGAAGTTTCAAAGTCCTCAGCTGCCAGTTTAGAGCGTTTTGCCTGTCATTTCGGTCGATATGGATAAACCTGGATGTCAAATATCGATTTCCGCTGCACACTTACTATTGTAATTCCTCGACTGCCTTGACTCGTCAGGGTGGCCAAAGCTGTTCCATTCACCGTCGAACTACTCAATTCAGTAACTTCTGACTCTGTTAATTTGTTTAACTTTGCAATTTGAGATTTTCGCAGCAAGTGTCTCCCCATTGAGCCGGTCCTATGTTCAGATGGATGGCAAAGAACATGATGACAAACGATACATATGATTCCAGGCTGCCGGTCTCCTCACATCCGCAGTGGAAATATAATTGCCATGAAGACGCATGTCCTGAATTATTGCAAGCAATTGGATGTTTCGAGCCTACATTCATTGAAGCCCACCAAGCGTCGAAGCCACTTTGAAAATTAAGGTCACATACATCACGAATAATGACACGTTTTTTTTTGGAAGAGATCATAACCTCTAGCATTGAGGTATGTTATGATTTTGTATCCCACATGGCGGTGGGTATGAGAAAGCTTCGTAATCCGACTCGAGCGACTGCCGAAAGTAACGTTATAGTAAAGCACAATGCGGGTTCTTAAATATCGACTGCAGAGCTACAAGCAAAAAAATCAGATCTGTGACATTGCATGCATATTTGTGCAGTCGTATATAAGGAGATATTGAAATGACTGACCACGTAAAACTCAATTTGGGAACAGCGCAATGCACTTCATTGCTGGGTCGCTTATTGACCCTCCACAAAAACTGTTGACGCTGCGTGGGCGCTCAATTGTAGGAGGCGGATGCGATATCATCACTACTATTTTTGCCAATATTGGCTGCCAATAGGTTGTTCGTGGGTTAGCTGCATTCCATTGCCCATAGATTTTCCAAGATGCATGACCAAAAATCGTTAATGCTGGGTTGACACTCATTTTAGCTCATAGTTATGATGTTGTCATTACCATTTTTGCCTAGAAAGGTGGCCAATAGTTTGGGAATGCAATAATGTGGTTGCACAACCCGTTGATGTTCGAAGATGCAATGCCTAAAATTAGTGACGCTCCACTGTCGCTCATTTTCAGGTCATAGTTACGATGTTATCGATAGCATTCTTCCCAACAAAGGAGTGCGACAGCTCAGTTATGGACTCATGTCGTCGCGCAGCCCCCTGATTATGCATGATGCAGGCATCGAATCGTTCACTCTCCGTTGATGCTCATATTTAGGACACAGCAGCGATGTTGTAGCCACCATTTTTGCCTAGAAAAGGGGCTGATAGTACCATTGTGGGTTGACGTCGCCACACAGCCCTTGCATTTTTCGAGATGCAAGGCCAAAAGTCTTCGAAGCTCCGTTGACACTCATTTTTAGGACATAGTAGCAATGTTGCCTCGACCATTTTTGCTCAGGAAGGAGGCTGATACTTCGATTACGAGTTAATGTCACCGCGCACCCCTTTGGATTTTCCCAGATGCAAGGTCAAAAATTGATAACACTCCGTTGACGATCATTGTTAAGATGGGGCAACGAGCGTATTGTTTGCATTTTTCCCTATAACGCTGATCAATGAAGAGAGAATGTGACAATGGAGCCCTTTGAATGCCGAGTTTGTAAGACTAGAAATCATTGATGCTCTGTTGACTCTCGGATGAATCACATCGAGACAGCCTTCATATATTCACCAATTGAATGGAATCAATTGGATACTCATTATTGACATCCAACATTGCATTTCTGAGTATTATCATTTGCATCCAGGTGCTTTGTTTCCTCACAATTTCTGATCAACCTCTATCCACACTATCTGAGTGAGAAATGATGTTGCCCTATCGCATACCTGCGCTTTTGGCCAGCAATTTATGGCATGTAGATCATTTCACTAGTGTTTTGTACATATAGCTCGACTTCCTCACTTGTCCTCGACCAGCTCCTTCTCCTCCATTCGGATGACGTACCATAAGCAATTTCAATTATCTCAACTGTGTGCACTAGGTCTGTGCGGAGCGTACTGCATTTGGATGCATGGATGAATGCAGCATAACGGTGTTCATTCTGACAGATTGGTATTGGGCACCAACTGCTCCTCCTATGACTTGTATGACATCACTCACTTAAATTTGGTTTGTATATTTCGTCTCTCAATCAGCTGTTGCTTTCTCGCTACACAGTAACCTGCAAACAGAAATCGAACGTTTTGGCAGTCTTACAGCCTGATCCAGATTCTAGAACTTTGGGATGGTGCGTTTGACCCTTCCACATGCACAGACGAATTATCATGTCTCACAATTTTGTCACTGAAATCAAGTAAACACTGACATGTAGCAAAATTGGTAGACATATTTCTTTTCACAGAGATATGACGTCAACAATACCAACTTCACTCTATAGTCCTCTGCAGACCCAGGAGCCATCACCATGTCTCCATCCGAATCAGATTGCTATATGGTGATTAGCTGGTTAGGATATATGCAGGGGTAAAAGCTTACGAGTTCAACAGGCTTTGCATTCTGAATGAGTGAAGAATGGGGCTTTGCAGCTGTCGGAAGACCAAATATACTCATGTTTGACTGCGGCTCCCCAGAACCTAGCCTATTATCACTACTTCCTGGTCGAAAAGTCCCTTGCGGCATTTGCGATATTCTGGGGTCAATGTAAATGTACTCCATACGCTCTCGAATCGTTATCAGTGCATGTGCCGCTGCATCATCATCTGTTTGTGGTTGAACGACTGCTGGAATGCGCAATGTGGATGTGCCATACTTCTTATCTCTTTCATGGAAGCAATCAGCTGCATCCTCCCATCCCTGTTGTGTCAATTGGTCAAGCTTCATCTGCTTCTGACGAAACCTCTCCATGAGCTGCTTCACCGTTTTGGTGATTGTGCCCATCACCCAGCCTGGTTCGTTATCTTTGCTCAGCTGCCCCTGCTGAGTCACTTTGTCTTCCTCATTTTCCACATCCTCCCCTTCGTCGTAACTTGCAAGATCACTCAGACTGTCTCCGATACCAACCATCATCTCCTGAAATGTGATTTCGGGCTCTCTGTTGGTTAATCTGGTGTTTTCAGCTTTCGTCGTATTGTGCTGCTCTTGCTGAACTGCTGCCCTTGCATCTTCGACTCGCTATTTCGCCCCAGCAGTCTCTCTCTCAACATACTCCGCGATCCATTTTTATATATCTTCCTTGCTGGAGTAGTGCGTTTCTCGTTGTTTCTCAGCCGCAAGCTTCTTGTTGGATAGCAAGCTGTGCAATGCCCCAACAGCTCGGACTATCTCCGCTTGCAAGCCGCTTTTGACTTCATTCGCTTGATGACGTGGTTGGGTGTACCGCTGTATTGATTTGCCATATTTGCCCTCCAGAAGTGGCGAAAAGTACTGTTTCGGAGCATTGACCATTGTAGGTTGCAATGACTTTCTTGTTGGGCGAGATGTTGGATGTTGCAAGATATGGACAACATGGAGGCAAGCTGCATCTTTTATGTCAAGGTTGGCACGTTTACTCATCTTGAACCAAGCAAAAACTCTCTTTCGACTGTCAATACAATGGGAATAGTTAGGCTAACCATACAACATGAGTAGATTGCTAGGGTCAGTTTCATGTAATATACCGGGGATTCTTTGAGACAAACATCAGCACACGTGCTTTCCCTCGTACAATGTCCTATTTATGTCTGACAATCATGCGATTTCCGCACTCGTGCACTGCAAATGATCCCAGTTTCCCAACACTCAACATCAGTCCTACTTATTGCAAATCGCGGGGTGGTGGGAAACACCTGAAACTTGCTGCCATATGCAGCAGGATTCATCTTCAGTATATGGAACATCTTGGCTGCTACTGATTCCATTCAGACATGAAGCTAACTATATAGTCCTCAGGACTTCCCACTTCTTTTCATTATCATCTTCCTCTCCTATTCCAAACCCGCAAATCAGGGACACAGAACAACCCCAGCCAGGAGAGAGCGGATCGAATCTACCAGTCGGCGGGTGCTACATCAAATTCGTCACTCTTTTCCACACAGTAAGACAGTACACACCAGTTACTCCACAGCGACCCTGCCAATGCAGCCACCAAAAATATGACCCAGGATGCACATCTCAAAATCGTCCGTAAAACTGAACACAGCAGGAATAAGAAGCCGCATGCAGTTGGATGTAAGTATATGTATATTGTGGTAAATGGCCGTCAATTCACCATATAACGTACAGCGGGTGTATGTAGAGAGCTACACAACCAATTTATCTCTGCCCTTGGCAGGAACCCTCCATGGCTAACAAAGGCATTTTTCTGCACAGTCCGCGAGATTGATCATCATGATGTTGTCAGCTACGGGATGTTCGCAGATGAATTTCCTGATAAGCATCCCTGTGACTGGACGAAACAGAATATAATCACCTTGTAGGAGGCTACAGAAGCGAATATGGTTGAGGTAATTGCCGAATGTCATTGTTACAAGCAGCAACTAATTTCTTGTAGGTTGTCAACATGTCTGCTACTATGGCAAGGCAAGGGGGTCGGGTACAGCTGGAACAGTCCTACATGCGCCTGGCCTTGAATATGGCAAAAGTGGCCAAAGGAGGGTTTTCGTGCGCCACAATAGAGCAAACGCAATTCCTGATCAAGGCACCGCACGCCAAGGTCCGAGAACAGAAGAAGCAGGTTGTCGAGTTTCCTGGGCATCAAGAGGTGAAGGCTGCAGTCGAATGACACCCGGCTCCACTTCGTCAAAACCACACAGCCGGATGCCTTCTTTGCCAAAATGGCACTGCAAATCATTGGCAGACACGACGGAGAAGCAAAGGAACAGGTGCACCTCCACCCGACAGACGCAGACAGCCAACTCCCGAGCGGACGCCACCTCGGCCCGAAATGCCACCTGCCCCAGCTGTTGACACTTCTGGAGCTCAATGTTCCCATATGGTCAATTTGCTGGCTGGATATGCGTACTCACATACATTTCATCCCTGTGTTGAGTTTTTTACTCTTGATGCATCTCCCCACAATAGCTAGCACAATACAGATTTCGATCCAGATATGCTGACTGATGAAGGAACATCCACTGGTTAGTATACTATCTGCTGTGTGGTAACACAGCTGACATCCAGTTTGAAGACCAGAGCAGCCGATTGAGCGAAACCTGCAAGTGATGATGAGCATTGATCGAAAGGCACAGCATTTTGGAGATCATTATTATATATTTATAAGCATTATGAAAGAACAATGTAGTAATCACGAAGAAAGTAAATGAAAACGCTAAAAAGGCTGCGAAAACAACTTGAATGATGGACTACGCCAAATCAAATGATTGCATAATGTGGATACACCCGTGGCAAAATGAACGTCAATTGAACATCAACAATTCTAGGTCATGTAAGTCTGGTAAATGAAAATTGATTTGGTCGTGGTTATACATAATTGAAGTATTGGCCGCCTGTATTGGCAAAAATCAAAGCGACACGCTGCCTACCTCATCATCTAACTGAGCGTCAAGGGAGTGTCAACGATTATTGGTCATGCGTCCTCGGTAATCACACCGCCGATAGGTTGCAGGCAGTCATACAGGAATCATTGGCCACGTTCACATCTAAAACAGATTATGATACTCTCCCTGCCTGATCTTGAAACCGAGCATCAACGGAGCATCAACGATCGTTGCTCATGTATATTGTGTAATATGGGGTGCGACTGGTTGCAAACAGTCATCAACCAATTATTGGCTGCCTTTACAGGCAAAGAGAAAGAAAAACGCACCCTGCCCCATCTTGGAAATGAGCGTCAATGGAGCGTCAATGATTGTTGGTCGTGTATCTTGGGTAATATGTGGTGCGACACGTTGCACACAGTCGAAAATGAATTATTGGCTGCCTTTATAGGTAACAGAGAAAGAGAAATGCACCCTGCCCCATCTTGAAAATGAGCGTCAACAGAGCGTCAACGATTGTTGGTCGTATATCTTGGGTAATATGGGGTGCGACAGGTTGCAAACAGTCATAAACGAATTATTGGCTGCCTGTGTAGGCAAAAGAGAAAGAGAAATGCTCCGTGGCGCATCTTGATATTGTGCGTCAACAGAGTATCAACAATTGTTGGCCTTCCATCTTGGTTGATCACAGCGCGATATGGCCGTTATGGTCTATATACATCATTTTGATGGCTTTTGTATGCTAAAAGGTTCAAGAATTCTTAGTAGTAGCTCTGTAAATGAAATATGTTGTTACTGTCCCGGAGGATGTGGCGGGAATATCCCGTACATATCTGCCTATACCAGCTGCCATCTCCTGCATTATAGATGCTTGTGATCAAGCACCACTCATATTGCCGAAGATGCAAGACCAATAATCGTTGACGCTGCGTTGACGTTCATTTCAAAGATGACGTAGGGAGCGTTTTGCTTTCTTTTTTTGCTATAAAGGCGGCCAATGCTATGTATATGACTGTGTGTAACCTGTCGCCCCGCAGATGAGCCGAGGTTCATGACCAACAATCGTTGACGCTCTGTTGACGCTCATTTTCAAGATGTAGTAGGGCACCTGTTAGTGTTCATTTTGATCACTAAGGCAGCCAAAACATCGAAACTAAACTGTAATCTACCAATGTCAAAAATTTACAATTATCGGTATCATATCTGAATACACCCATGATTGTGAAACACGAAATGCAGAATCAGAGATTGGAACCGATGGGTCTTGCAACACCCGGCGAATCCAGCGGGTTGACCGGTAGGGGTCTGGGTGTGGCCGATTCAGAGTCAGCGGGTCGGGATTGTGGACGGGTCTGGGACCAAACCGACCAGGTGTTGGGGTCCAAATCTGAACCCGTTGCTAACACTAGTCAAGAACGTATTGGACAGGTTGCACAAATACGTGAAAGCCAGAATTTTCAAGGATCACTTTAACAATTGATTCACATGGGTAGCTCAATATCCAGCTCTCCAGAGTATCTGTAAACCATTTGGTTTGCTGACAACCGGCACTTGGCAGAGAACAGAGATCTGGGACATGATCAGATCACTGGCACTGTGCTGCACCACAGTTTTTGACAGCTCCAAGAATAATGTGAACACGGTGGCGGAAACTGCATATGATGAAATGGTAATGTGAGCAGTGTACAGAGTGTCCTAATTCTCTCTACTAGTTAGAAAACATAATCACTCTGATTTATCCCTCAAGGCACTAGACAATACACTCAGACAATTTTACCCAAAGGAGCGATTATTTCTAGATCAGAAAGTATCAAAGTCTGCAACAGCCAAAGAGGATGAACAGTTGGAAAGAGATTCCCATCAGTTACGAGAACCAAAGATTCATAAAATCCATACTCTGTTGTGGGTTCTTGTCTACAGGGCTGAAATGGTTAGGACAACAAAATGAAGGCTATTTCAGGTACTCCTGAATTGAGCCTGAAAAACAGCAACCAAATGTTCAGATGCTATTAGACAGAAGGCCAAAGAGCAATGGGAGTGCGAAATCCATCAGGTGACACCTCTCTAACATAAGCTTCAGGATAAATTTTCCTAATATCATGAATAACAACTATTTAAGGAAGTTTGAACCATGGCAACAAGTCCAAAAAGCATATTCACCATGACACTCACTCCAGAGAAGACTGCTGCAGAAGGAGCGGTTCGCGTAGTGGCAAACATGATATCAGCACAATGTGAATAGGTCCAGAAGCCACATGCACACCTCCAAGACACTCTGGTCAACCATACCAGTACTTCTATGTCATTCCAGATGCTCCCAGACAGCCCTGGAGCAAAGTAAAGTTGTCCCAGAAGCTGCAACTGCATTCTCAGGTGCTTCTTAAAGCCCCTGCGGTTATGGTGGTGAAATTCAGGATACTACAATATTTCACATATGGGATACGCAAATTTTGGATCTGCTGAGACCTCAGTGCAGGTCTGAGGGAGACTTTGGCAGCAGCTGGGACCTCTGCACACCTCTGTGGGAGAATTCAAACGTAGTGCCATATGCTGACTGGAGTAGTTCACAGGGTTCCATAACGACAAGGTATTTTGTGTCTCATAATTGTCTTCGTTATACTTACAAGATTTGCTACATAATAAGAATGCACGTATTATTTATCGAAGTCACTCTATATATATAAATACAGTCAATCTGGCAGCAGATGGTACTTGACTGTAATTGGTGGAGCACCTGCGGATGACAATTGAGAGAATATAGATATGGTCATCGAGCCCGTAATGGTGTGAATGTAGAAACGCACATATAGGCCAAGAGGGTGCGAAGTTAGAGGCAGTGATCGAGGGAGGTTGCAGATACACTTGCAGGCTGTCGTCGACAGAAGTTAGCAGTGCACTCATACTCCATAGTCAAGCAAGTGTGAAGATGCACTTGGAGACCACCATCTTGCGCACTGGCAGGCTGTGATTGAGTGAACTCAGAGATGCACTCTGAGGCTGTGATTGAGCGAGAATGGAGATGTGCTGGGAGGACATGATTGTCCAAACTTGGAAGCCATAATCAAGCGGGGTTAGAGATACCCTTCGAGGCCATAGTCAATGGAGAATAGAGGGGTACTTGGAAGTGGTTGATCTGGAGGCAGTAGATTGGAAGGGACCTGCAAGAGTAGCTGAGACTCTATTCATTGCTTGGTTGGAAATTGTGTGAATGTAGAGAGTTGAGTGCAACAAAGTCCGACTGCAGATGAGAGATGGAAGATGTGAGATGAGATAAGAGAGACTGGCTGGGTACGGGAGACCAGCAATCATGGGAAGATGTACCACTCAATGGATGCTGTACTAGGCGTATGCAGTTCTTGTTGTATGCAGTACTAGGTGAATGCAGTGCTTGTTGTATGCAGTACTCAATGTAGGCATTCCGCTGTGTGTGCTGTACTTGGTACATGCAGTAGTTGGTGTACACTGTACCCAGTGTATGCTATACTTGGTGATAACTCCTGATCATGGCTTTGAGAAATAGAGAGGGATGACATAACTTCATGTTTTTAGGTGATGGTAGAGTTGAGGCCAAGAAAGAGAGGGATGTGAGGAGATGCAGCAAATGAGTCTGAGAAATTGGGACTTGAGAGAATTTCATGTGAGAATCAATTTACCATTCCCAAAATGGCATGTATGCATCTCAATGTGGCAGGTACAAGCCCATACATAAGGACTTCGAAATCCAATTCGGCAAGTCTTACAGCTGATTTGCCATTTCCACTCTTTTTGTCTAGATTGTTCCCATTTTCATCCCCCATCGCTCCTTCTTGTCCTCAACTATACCATCATTGCAGAACACAAAGTTAAGTCATCCTTCTCTATCTCTCCATGCAATGTTCAGGAGTAAACATCAAGTACAGCATACACCCAGTGTCACATACACCCAGTACAGCATATACCCAGTAGTGCATATATCAAGTTCAGCATCCACCCAAACTTGCCTGGCTTCCCATCATTCTCATGATTATGAGTTGTCCTGTCAATGGACTTTCAGCTCCCAGCATGCCCCATTCCAGACCGACCGCCACCAGCCAGCTCTCCATGATCGCTCGAAGATAAAGTCTCCTTGTCACCTTCCCACAGCTGTGAGTTAACTAAATGATGAATACAGTATCAGTACCCAGCGTGCCTCTCATCGACCTCCCCCAGAACTAATCCCTCCAGGTGCATCTCTACACTCACTCCATAATGGCATCCAGGTTCTCATGTGCATGGCTACGGAGTGCATTTCCAAACTCACTTCAACCAAACCTCGCAGTCCATCTCAGCGTTCACGTGATCACGGCCTCAAAGTGCATCTTCAAACTCGCTTCATTACCCCCTTCAACTGCATCTCTAAGATCACATTATAACCGCCTCAAAGTGTATTTCTGAGATCACTTGCTCATCATCTTCAGGCGCACCTGGACATGCTCTCAAGCACTGCCTGCAGACAGTCCTGATATACCATGTGTTGATGGATAGTTATACAGATATATAGATTCATAGATATGTAGTTGAGAATACAAACTAAATACATGAGTTTCAAAATGATTGAATGATAAGTAGTGAAAATGATCTTCAGGTTCACCTGCTGTGATCCCACAGATGCTGTTGTTTTTCACAGGCTTGTCGATGACGCACCCAGGTTTGTTGTCAGTGCACCCAGACTGGTCATCAGTGCTACCAGACTTGTCATCAGCTCTCCCAGGCTTGCCACCAATGCTCCCAGGTGTTCCACTGGATGTTGCCAGACATCCTATGTCCTCGCAGAGTTGTCCCCAGCGCTCCCAGGTATACCTCAGGCCACTACACCGGTCCAGTTAACTCTGAAATTTGAACACCCTGGGATTCTGGTCCAACAACTCCCAGAGGCTCCCAGTGACAAAAATACATTCTGCTGATGATAATTTGATCATTCAGCATTTTAAGGACAATCAAATACTATTTAGAAAATGCAGATATTCTGTTCCACAATGTCAGACACATTAAAAACCCTCTGAATATTGTCTTAGAGTACCAAGAGCACTTCACCTTGTATCAAGTCTTTTTGAGAGTATCTTGATAACAGCTTGAAGGGTTGGTGTAACTGGTTAGAGTTACTAAGTTGATTTGTAATAACTTGCATAAAATTTTACATTTAGCTGATGTAACATCTAGAACATCAAGCTGAAGGTAGTCTATGATTTATCGAAAGATGCAGCAGAAGGCTGATGTGATTATAAAAACAACATCCGAATTCTTTGAGTAGTCAACAACTGAGAATAGGAAATGAGTTATGAAGAATTCTATTTATTATTAAATCTGTTTCAGCAGAAAATATCTATAAGCTATTCCAACTAACCAATTTCAGGATATATAGCACTGTTAAATTATTAGTGGCATTTGTTTGGTAATTTTAAATGTTCTATCATATTGTGTTACTAAGAATCTTGTTGGGTGTTGATTGACCATTCTTTGAGAATCAATTGATTTGAATAATTGGATTTTGTTGGGACTACCCTCCATTTTGTAATATAACGAAGAAGATATTAGCTGTATGTGATGACAAGCATTCACTGCTCCCTGTGGTGTGATTCGGATATTGGTATTGTTTTTGTCTAGATTTCAATTTCTATCTTTTGAATGGTTAATATTCACTTGCATGATACATTTCTCATCAGTATGTATTTTCTACTATTTAGAAAATCCTTATAATCCAATGTATGAAACAGGTTTGTACTGCTCTTTAAATACAATATAATATATATAACAGGATTGAAAACTCTGGTGTAACATTCTAAAAATTATTTACTACCGTTGCTATGGTCATCTGCTGAAAAGCTCAAACACTAATCTTAATCCGGACTGTATGAACCATCCTGCAATCTTAGTCATTTTCCACGGATTGGAATACAGACCGATTTGTATTCTATACAGTCGATGCCACGCATATGATGTCTTGTTGTATTTAATTAGAATATTTACCAACTGATATAATGTGTACTTGTAATACTATTATCTGGCATTTTATTACTATCCTGTGCCCAGCACATTGCAGCCCAAATACCTAGGCTGGAAGCAATACAAGAAAGTTCCTAGATAAAAACTACAATCTATTTTCATCTAACAATTCAGCCTAAAGATTAGTCCACAAGTCAATACTGAAAACAATTGGAATAATTATGTCATTTGATGTGAATATTTGAATACATGTTATGCACTGTTAACTGCTTAATGTTGATAGAGCTACTGTATAAGTTGAGTTGTGTAAGCAGGTTAGACAGAGCAGCAATGTAAGATACACAGGTAAATAAAGAATACCATCTGGACTGTACACAAAATTGCATACTATATGGTTGTTATAGGTAGTACTATTGGAGCCAAATTGTAAATTAACTGCCAGCATTATGAATATGAAAAGCTTAAAGAGAATTAGATAACGCTGTAATGGATTATATATTTGAAATGGCTATATATATACTATTTAAGGAAGAACTAACCTGTATTAGATTATTATTATTTTTGCAACAATGGCATCTCACCATATCCAAGTACTACTCAATTGATACAATATATATATACCATCGAATTAACTTGGTATAGTCCAAAGCAATATCCTTTGTACCACAATGAAGTAACCAAATAATGTTACATATAGCCACATATACAATTTCAGAAACAACACTGAAACGAAGTTGAAATATATACCCCTGAAGACAATAATACTGTAATTGGAAAGAATTCAAATGTCCTCTATGAAAAACAATTTGATACCTGCCTATAGTATCCAGATGGATATTGCCTGGAAATTTGCAATATGGTGGAGCAATTACAAGAGACAGAAAATTGTATTAGTCCACTCTACATAATATAGATGTATCATGAAAGACTGGCTTCATAGTTTGTGAAGCCTGTGGCAACACTAGACTCTATCAGAGAATCTCAAAATAACTATTTTGTCAGCCCCTTGTTTAGGATAACTCATTGTCTAATAATTTCCATCAAAGTGAGAATGGAGGTGGAGGTTAAAGAAATTGAGGCAAAATAGATAGAAAAAGAATAGAACAAAAAGAGGAATACAGAATAGAAAATACAAGTATTGTATGCACTGTTATCTGTTACATGTATATCCCTAATATTAATATTAAAAATCGAACTAATCTCAAAGAATTAATATGTATTATGAATTCAGCTGTTGTATAAAGGTATTACATTATATATATCCACAAGATTCAGTTAGATTAGGTAATATTTTAATAGGTATAATATAATGAGTTGGGAACTGACAGTAAAATATTGTACTTAATAAGTATATATTTCAATTTTACTTATATTGGTTGCCAGATTATGTTGTATATTAATAAATATGTCAAATTTATAGTACTATTGCATAATCACAATCTGTTGTAAGTGAGCATACTTGGAGCTTTGATGCATTTACGAATGTAAATCCAATTGACAGTAATGTTACTGAATGTGGATATTATTGAAATTATATTACCACTCTGGATAGTTAGTTTGGTTTGTGAATTATAATACGATCTATCTCAGTGGTATCTATGAAGTATTCATACTTTGTTGAATTAGAGTTTGATTCATACTCTGGTTAGTAATATTTAAAGAAATCTATTCTCCTCCTTTCTCAACAAATTCCTAAACCAGTCTGAAACAATTATAATATTGCTCACCAATGTGAATATTAGTTGAGTGTGAACAGTTTTTGTTGAAACAATATGAAACATATCCTATTACACAATCCATACCTTGTGATTAATAGTTTATAGCAATCTTTATCATTCAATTATATTTGAATAATCTTATATGTATTTATATTAATATATATTTTTGGTTCAATCTTCTTTGGAGAATTGTTAACAATATAGTAAGTAGACTATAGGCAAATTAATAAGTTATATAATAGTATAGCCAGGCAAATAGGTTATGATAATTTTTTGCTACTAATGTTTCACTTTGAAAAAGACTGATAGGATGTCTACTTAATACCAAATTGGATGAAACACTGTTTTGTGCTATGTATATACCCTGTTGCATATCTCATCAAAGTTTTCGAATCAAGTGGAGTAACAGTGTTGGTTCCTGAATTCAATTCAGGAATGTTATCTGGGCTGTTGGAAAGTTGTTCCAGATGTAGACTGCTCTATAGTTTCATAAGATGGTATCATATTCCATTCAGCTACATCCAACTAATCTATATATCTACTCAATAGTTAGTTGGTTGGAATTTAACTGTGGCCAAGTGATGCAGAATCATCACACACCCACACTATACAGTGGAGAAGACAATGACTACTTTAATAATAGAAAGTAAAAGTGTTTTTGGGTGCGATAGTATATACCTTCAAAAATACCTTTAATCACAACAACTCGATTCTTCCTGCACATAGAATGCTGAGAGGCATCTGCACCCTACAGATATTGGTTTCCATCAGTTAATAGAGACAGTGGTGTAATCTATGCAGATAAATCTCCAATTTGAAATACTATCACAGTGAATAGTCAGATATTTCTATTCTACTATTCATAGCAAGACTAATTCCAATTGCAGTTGAAAGGACTCTTGATTAGTCAACATACAGCACAGTCTATTGGCAGACAATAAGCACCTCCAATTACATGGAGGTTGAATGTAGAGAGAAGAGTCTCAATAAGCTTACACACAGAAGAGTCTCCACTTGCAGACAGCTAGTGATACAAATGCCACTGAACTGATACTTTGAAGAAACTGCTTGAAGACTTCATACAAAGAAGTTATAATCGGAGGCCAATGAGTATTTCAAACAGCTGCCAAGGCAACTATGAATTCCATTTTCTTCTTACATCTGTAGTTCACAGAGGGGAGTATTTGAAGTCCAATATATCACAATAGAAACAGTTCTACCAATATAACTATATTCATCTCAGAGGTCAGTCTCCACAGCGCAGAACATTCCCTGGGGGATACTCTATGTTTATGCTGATGCTAGAATAGAGCTGTATTTCAGGTGGAACTGTAAAGAGCACATGTTTATGGCAGTTTTTCTAGTGCAATATATTCTATTTGCTTGACTCAAATATGTTAGCTTTGTTATTTGACTGGGTGATTGTTTCAATGGAATGCCAGGTATAGTTTATTGATCTTTTGTTTTCTCTCAATTGTTTTATTATTATCTTCTCTTACCTTCCATCTTATTGTACTGGTTTTGCAATTACAAATATGATAATACTCTGAAGGAGAATTAAACTGAGTATTTAAATTGTAAGTTTCACAAGACTTCAGGTTAGGGTTAGTAAGCTGCAAACTAGACTTAATATTACTTTAGACTAAAATTCATTCAATCTAGGAGATAGTTTAATGACAACACTTTGGATTCCTGAATATATAGTATCACTGCAAACGACTCTAAAAGAATATATTGCAGTCTGTTTCAACTGCCATATATGTCAATTCACATGAAGCTCAAGCTGACTGATTTGTTGACTTCAATGGTACTAGGGCTATAGGGGCTTCCAGAGACTGGTACAACTGACTGGATTGTATATTGCACCTCAAGTTATTAGAAGCAGTTAATGCCAATGGTAAGATATCAAAGGTGATCATTGAAGTATATTTCACTGCTATTTAAATGGATGAACAGAATGTGGAACCATCAATATGGAATAGCATTACTTGATTCTTCTACACTATCAGTCAAATAATTGTATTTCGTAACTGCCACTACTAGTCTTTGCTGCACAGAATAAATCTTTGGAATTAATTAATACCTTAGTACATTTTACTATTCAAGAAACTGAGCAATATATATTCTATGGTGATGAAAGGGCACATATATCAGCCTCCGGCTGCATACCAATAAAGATGGTAATCGGGTGAATAGGGTTGCAAGTGTGGACTTGTGTGATGGGTTGTGTAATAGTGCAAGGTAAGAGTATCGCTAGAGATCTAAGACTGGAGGCGTGCCAACACTATAGAATAGCCATTACCCGGCCCTGGACATGTCACGTGCCACTCCCAGCAACCCTAACTACCCACCATTACACGTAATCACCAGATGTCATATCTGGATTCATACAAGGTATATACAACATGATGCAGGATGCTATATTTCAGATTTATGAATATCTCTGCATAGGCAAACATGGTTGTCAGGCAAATCTGAATGCAAGTGCTAATCACTTTCCAGAACCATAATTTAATATTTAACCCAGAGATGAAGCTGGTTTTAGAGTGTAGTCACTTGTATAATGCAGCATTCACAAATTTTGAACAAGAAATAACTTGAACTGTATAATATACTAAATCAAATATCACCATATATATACAGATTGGAATTCTCCTAGCTGTTAAAATTCATATAGTCGGGCAAATCTCAATTCATACCTTCTGTACCGAATATTCACCATCAGCAATATACAATTTCCCTGTACATCTGGTTGGAATTAGTAGCAATATAGTGTACAAAATCAATATACCAGAAGTCTTGTATATATACTGTCACCAGCTACCAAATCTCACATACGGGCGAGTATATAATTTACTTACCTCGTGTGGGAATAATTGCAGACCAGTTCTCTTTTCGGTTGAGTTAGGGTTTCTTGGTGGAGCTGCATGCACTATCATTCTAATATATATATCAATCTGGCTTATAGTGAGAAATATTCAATTTGGTTCAGAGATATTAAAGATGGAGACAGACAGAGACTGAAGCAGAGATGGAGACCAATAATGAGACTGGGGGAGAGCAATGATAACCAATGGTGAATCAATGGCTGCATAAGGTTCATGGAATCAATAGATGGATTGATGGAAAGTATTGAAGAAATCAATTCACAAATGGATATACAGAGGAAGTTCGAGGAATCAATATTTGGACAGGATCAATGCAATTGAATCGCAGATGGCATTGAGTGTGTACGAAGAAGCAGCAGGTCGACAAGGAGTATGCCAATATTCACTTGATTGACGTTGAGCTGATTGATTTGGAAATGCTCTGGGCCTAGGGTATTGTTTTGGAGGAGCTTTAGGCTTGGTGCAGTTTAGTAGAAACTACAGGCAATGCTCTATGATTGTTTCTTGGAAGTTTAGTACTGACCGTTGTAATGGCATCTTCGACAAGTGTGGAACAGGTTTGTGTATTGTTATCAGATGCATCAGTATAGAGTTGTGTAGCAGTGCTGCATATCCTTCAGTTATTGTGTACCTGTAAATTGGACTAAGAGACAGTGTGTAGTAGACATAGAGAGAGATAAGTTCGGTTCTTCAAGAGAAATTCAGCTGAACAAACCCCTCACAACATCTGAGATTTCACCAACATGTATCGACTGACGCCCACAAATGAACAAAGTCCATAAGATGTCTGTAGCAAAATGAGTAAGATAGCACCAAGTTTTTAAGAGACTTTAGACATACAATAAACATACAGTTACACAAGAAGGCTTTCAGACATCACATCTGAATGTAGATGTAGTTAGTATTGTTTTTGAAGGTTGCAAGGTGAATACTCTGGTGTGGGTCAGAATTCAAATGAGACTATTTCAAGTTACATTGTGATTCATCTTTGGAACTACACTATATATATCAGATTGGATATATTACTTTATTTGAAAACATTGAAATCTGCCCTGTTCAGAGCATAGTGATTCAGCAGGCCTGTTATCAAGCTCTCATCAAGTTTGAGTATATTCCACAAACAAGTGTTCACTATATATTATCAGGCTAGGTATTGTTTTCATTTCTAAAAAATACTGTATTCATTTGATTTAAAGTATGACATTAGCATGTTTTTGTTTGTTATTGGGTGTAAAGAACTAATAAATCTAGACTTTCAGTGAATTACGTTTGCATCTCCATTATACATTCAATTCTATGAATAAAGATTATTAGTTGGTTAGACATAGTAGAGAAACAGACTGCATAATAATAACGACTAATTTCAGAATAACAACAAAATTGCTTCCATTCAGTTATAGCTCAACATACTTGTTGAATATTGATAGTAAACTAAAGCAAAGATACATTTTACAATGCCAGAAACACTTTGCTGATACTCTATATACCTCTTGCTATACTTGATTGGCTATTGAATCATAATCTCTTGTTGTTTATGTCATCACACTGTCACAACTGAAATATTTCCATTCCAAATAAATATACCTAATTCAATATCAACTACCAGCTTATATATAAATTTTGATGTATTTTCATCCATTTTAAGACTAACACCACAAAAATAAAATTCTCCAGAACAGTATAACTAAATGTAACATAGAATCTACAATAAGTCATAGTATTTTGCTATCTGAAGTTTGTTATATTGAAAGACCATCAATAAATATGCGGCTGTTTCACCTACACCTTGAATTTTCATACTTGCCAGATGAAGAGTGGAATATTTCAAGTATCACATACTTCTCATTGAGTTGTATACTATATCATTTTGACATTCTCACATTGGTATACATTGGATTCATTATCTGTATCTCAACCATTTTCATCATTTTATTTATTGAACTTACCATTCTGGTGGAGTTACTCCCTATCTCTGTTAGATGTACTTGAAAGTTCACAAATATCTTCACAATTAATGAAAACATTGTTCAATCAGTGGATTCCAGAGATTTTGGGTATTTGAGATTTACCACTAAGGGAATAAACTAGAAGTAGCAAGGGACAATGTGAAGACTTTTCTCTGAAAAAGAATACTGCTGCACCATCATGCCTAAAGTCTAACCAGGTAGCTTTAAAGATCTCCTCCATATTGGAAATATATCTTATAAATACCATTTCTGTATGTTTTTCACCTAAAGTGGTTTGGAATACCCTGAGATTTTACCTGTCGCATCACATCTTGATAGAATCATGAACTGTAACTCTCTTCCATAGCTATGTTTCCTGTACATTGTGTCCACTGTTGCTATGGTTTATTTCAAGGGTAGGCTCCTTTGGTAAGATGTCACCAGTCAAAAACACTTGATTAGATCTTGCAAACAATCTTACTGCCAACTATTGTAAGAGCACTAGGAGGCTAGTGGTTTCAAACTGCCTGCATGCAATAATAATGTGCGTCAGGGATATAGTAGCCTCTGTTCTTACTCGATAGGGTACAATTTAGAAGTGTTCTTTCAACACATTGACGTAAGTGACATGCACTCTGTGCTATTCAGTCTGATGAAGCCACCACTTTGTGACATCAGATATCCATAATCTACTACTATTCTAGATGTGATTGGGGAAAATAACACTCAATTTGAAGTTGAATTGTCCCCACTTACTTGGAGAGTCCAGTGGTAATTTTAAAGGGAGTCTTGAAGTAGTTGACTCTGCAGTATAATCACGATACCCTGGTATAGTTTTATTCATATTGGGAGGTGGTAAGAACACATCATCACAATGTGAATTGTTTTGATTGTTTGTAAACTTACTAGGTATTGAATTAGCAGATCCTAAAGAGCAATGAACCTTGGTGGTGAGTTTTGACTTATTATATGAGATACTATGAATTTGGCAAAGCATTCAGACACCATATACTCTAGCAAAGTATAATGCTACTGGACAGTACAGAAACTGTTGTCTTTAGAATCAATATCTGTATATTTGAATATCTGGAAGCTCCTCTGTTATATGAACTTGTACTGGCAGTTTATCTGGCCACAGAAAAAGGTAACCACCGGATTATCAGACCGGTTGAAGAATGGAGAGACTGCTGGCATAACAGCACTTTTCGAAATGGAATGCACTCAGGTTTTCAAACTCACATTTCAGAATTTTAAATGGGCTTTCACCATACCATTCATTATTCAGCATTTCCACCATATAAAGCTGATTATGTTGCAGACTGCTACAAGCAGCTTCAAATTAGCTTGTATTCTCAACCACAATGACAGTGTTGGGATTGTTCTGCTGGTCGACATATACTCAAAGAAATACCACCTTCATAATCAAAAGCACCATCAGTATGATCAGGAGATCTCAGCTGTTGTGGTAACTTTGAATTAATGGTAACCCTCTCTCAAGACAGTGATTTACAAGATTCTCATAAAATACAACCACAACACCCTCTAGTACTTCCAAACATCAGAAGTGGACCCCACACAGCAGGCTACTTAGGCAGAGATTCACCCTTCATATGACTTCATTATTGGACAACTGGAAGCCTAGAAGAACCCAGCTGGTGGGCTGTTGGGAAGACCCAACTCTGAGATCAGGTATGAGAGACTAATGCCAAGAGTTCTGGCAACCATTCCAACAACCACCATTACGGATTAAAGTGAGAACATTGTACTACATATCAGGGTTGTCCAAGAAATTGACCTTGCAGGCATATAAATACAACCAACCTTTGTTAATGTTCCATTCATGGAGAGCAGTTGATGGAGACAAATGGAGGGAGCTCAGACCTATGAGCGGAGACTGGACAGTCCCCCAGTAATCAGAGGTTAAGTGTGAAGCAATTTCAAAGATCATCAGCTGTCGGTTACGTCACAGATTCTATGTACTATATTGTACATGAGATGTACACAACATGCCACCATCACCAGCTTCATGTGCACAGATGGGAAACACAATGCATTTTATTACTGACTTCCCAGAGTCAACAGCATTGAGATTGACTGCGAACTTTGTGATTGTTGACTGTTTGACTAAAATAGTAATTCTCCATCCCTTCTGAAAGAATATTGACTTCATGGAGCTAGCACAAATGATTTTCAAATACACAATCTTCAAGTGTGATATACCAGACAATTTCACCACCATTCATGGGAAAGTGTTCAGCAGTCAGTTTTGCCTCTTAGGTTGCACCCACCTATGTATCAATCACTGACCCTCAGCTGCCTTCCACTGCAAGATGGATTGCAAGACTGAGTGGCATATTCAAACAATTGGGTACTGCCTCCAACCTTTGTGCAACTATGAGTAGGATAGGTGAGCTGAAAAATTACCAGTGGCGAAATGTGTATTCAATTAGACAGTTCACCACACTATGCTAATGCCACATTTCTGGATGAACTACAACAAGCATCAGGCGATGCCATTCAAGTTGTCCCAGGTTCCGAATTTCCGGTCACAGGTGTGGCCAGACCCATGAATGGCTGCGATGGAAGAGATTTACCACTTTCACTGGGAAAGCATACTCAAAGCTCAAGTATAGCAATCAAACAACCTTTGTGAAAAGTGATGACTTTGACACCAGAGATATAGTATGGCTTTCAATCAGGACCTTGTACACATTCAGGCCTTCACAAATACAAGTACAATGGACTGTGCAGAGTAAGTAACATCATCAATAAGAATGCTTTCAATCCAGTCTTGTACTGTAAAGTGCAAAATTACAACATTTTCCAAGTCATGGTACTCAATTGTTATTCACCGCTTGTCTATGAGTTACCATCCATACAATGTCATCCGGTCACAATCCAAGAACTGGCACAATCAGATGCCAATGGCATACCTAACTCAAGATAGCACTATTGGATACTGAGTTATCTTATCAAATAGGCTGAATATAAACATATACTCACAAGTTATGAATCAGCCAATCACATTGATATTGCTCTACATTCAGTTGAAAACTCTGACTGAGAGTATTCTGCTTGGCTATGAAGGTAGAAGGGATGCAGCTCAGCCGTGGAGATATGCAGGAAAAAAAGGCAGTTCGGATGTGGGATTTATTCACTAGCTTCATCATTCGGTTTGGCTCGAATTGGATTCTGGTCTGGTGAAATGTTTGGAGTCATAGGTTTTACTACTCTCGCATCAGTACAATGCAACACGGTTCGAATATTGCAACTGTACAACTGAACAACCCTGAACAGACACACTGATCATTCCAGATGCTCTCAAATGCTCTCCGATAAACTGAATGAAAAGTGATCTTCTCTCCTGTTCTCCAAGCCATCTCTTCTGGTGCTCCTCAATAATTTGAAATTTGTGGAGTGGAATTCAAGAATATCCTGCGGAGTGTTTCGTAGCCATCAACATCATACAAAATCAAACTATTAGCCTTTGCAATTTGTTGGGATACTAATACAAGTGACCATGTCCCCGAGACTATTCCGGTGCACCATAAACCTGGAGCAATTCACCTTCTAGTGATTAGTCCAGTGTCTATAACACATAGTAATAATCACAATATTATCTTACTCCTTTACACCTTGATTGAGGCATTCTAATTAACATCCAGTCGAGTAGGATTCTAAATCTGCATCACTGTTCAAAAGAGCTACGATATCAATTCCATCTGATACAGCATACACTCGCACCAAATATACCCATCCAAAAATTGCTCTGACAGGTAAAATATTCATCTTATTAGCCTGTTTGACAATCTGAATGAAACCACCACCAACACAATCAGCCCAATCATGTGAATCTTTGTACATTGTTTGAATCACCACTGCATATTCTTGAGCTTGAAAATGTAATACTCATTGTTCAGTGCTCTCACATCTTACAGAAAAGGTCAGTGTTATGTTTCCAGCTGGCAGGCAGTCCTCAAATTGGAGCATCTGATTTGGTGCAGTTCAACTGCCACATATTACTGGAAAATATGAAACATGGCCTTGGCAGCTGTTATTGAGGTCACTTACCATATATTGGACCCAAATATTATGAACTCAAGCCATGATCACATTGTTGGCATTGGTATATTCTACCTTGCAATAAACTCCCAAATGTTAAACAGATGTAGGGCAGTGAAACAGATGATTGTTATACAACAGCCCAATCTGATGTTTAATAAATATGCTGTTTCTACATATATTCTGCTCACATCGAAGCACAAGGCCACTAATTCTGTTTGCCCAATTCTCTTCAATTTGTACACAGAATAGCTGTCAAAAGGTGGGATCTCAGAAATCTACTGATCCATCTCTGAGCACAGTTAATACGATACTTCTGCACACTCTGTGGACATTCATTTCTTACAAATGATGTACCTGCTGTAATACTGGGCAGAAAAATAGCTGTTTCTGACAATGCTGCAGGTGGAAAGAATAGGCTGAAAATAAATATCTCCACTCATCGGGAGCGGAATGTACGTTGAATTCATTTGGAGTGTCAATATCTTCGCATCATTGCAGGGCAAAACTTGACAGTATCTTTTCCACAACGATCAGATGGGTATATTGGTCATAATCGTTGAGTACTCGTCGAATTGAAGTGACCATGTTTGTTGGCCGATATGCCTCTTTCACACTGCCCAAATGCAGGCATTGAGAACCATCATTGCTGAAATTGTTGCCAGATCCCATTCACCAAATTGACTTGCATATTAGCCCCACATGAACGATCGGTTGATAGCGAAAATGCATTACGCATTGAGCTATGTTTTTCCAGAAATTCTGAAGGCTGAATACCTCTTTTCATGCTTTACACATATTCCAGCAAATGGATAATTTCTTCTTGAACTGCATCTGCTCATGATGAGTGGTAAGATGAATCTCTCTCTCAAGCTGATTTACAATGCGGTTCATATCTGTATTACTGTAGCTGCTAGCTCAAATAGCAGCATCAGATAGACAGATGTCGATTTCCACATGCCTATTGGTGGTCAAGACTACTTCACCATTCACCTTTTCTTCTACAGCAGTGAGTGTTTGAGCTAGATTTTTGCAAGAATGATTCTGGGACCGGTTGCCTTGGTCCCTGCTTCTCGCAATGCCTGTCTCTCATAAAGTTGATATGGTTTATTTAAAAGCTTGCATTGAATAGGTGTCACCTGATTGATTTCACCAACCAATCACAGATTTGCCTTCAGCTGATCAGCATACGACCATTCGGTTGCTGCTTGTCAGTATCCAGTTGGGCACAACTCAAATCAGCTTCGATTTGTTGCGATGTTTCCTGCACTGTATAAATAGGCCTAGAGTGCTTGAAATGATATATCAATCATCGGTTCCCATACCTGATTTGATTCTCTTGGCAACTGATCATCCACTTTGGCATTTGCAGACTTCAACATTAACTCTTCTACAAAATTGCCTTTTTTCTTGTAAAATCACTTGAGTTCATCATTTAGTACTTTGATGGATACATCAGAGTGATTTTGATGGCTTACAAGTAGAGAGAACTCACAGACTGTATGTACTACCATCACCATGTTATTAGACACTGTATCATCTGCAGTTTTACTGTTATCCTTGGAGCATGTAGGAATTGTAGCGCAATCCATGTCCAGTGTCCTTAAGATGCCTCTATGTCTCTTCCTTGCCAGATGCCCCATTTCAATGAATCGATTGGTTGCGAGAAACGCGGGAAGCCTGGCCAATACACTACTAATGCAAATCGAATCTCAAATTGATGCATATTATTTTTGGCTTTCCGGTATTAGACCAGCCGTTGGAATATGTCTTTAACCAAACCGAGTAGCAGCTGATGCAATTTATCAGGCAGCCAAAGCTGATGGAGATTGCAGAGAGGGTATTGCCAGATCTGGGTACAGATTGGGTGAACACCTAGAGTGTGCAGCAAATCATGATTAGTCTCCAGTAGCAGTTCAGGGTACACATGCCGATCTCTGGAGTTATTGAGTGGTCAAATGTCTGAATGCCCGATGGGCACACCATTAAGAATTGCTGATATCGGGCATGAGCAATATGAGACTTGTGCAACCATCAGTTGTTCGGGATAATTGCCTACACTGGCTGTCACAAGAGGGAGACATTGCCTGTGGAATTCATCAGCATGATCCCATTTCAAGCCAGGACCTGTTATGTCAAGATTCCTCACTGGGGACAGTACAGGTTCAAAAATGTTCTGCGATGCCTCATCAGTATTTTTGGCGCCGGCTGGGGGAAGTCAGATTAACACAACTTGAATCCAGGCAGGTATTTTTATCTTGTGGCAGAATTCTTTTTCACATTACCAATCGTAAAACACAGTGGCCAGACAGGGAATTTACCTGAAACATTTGTTGAGTGAGTCTTGTTGGTTACGTTGATGAGGGCCATAATCATCATTCCTGCAAGAATTTGATACCATGTAGCCCACCACCAATTGCCTGTGTACATCTTGCTGAATATTTGGTGACTTTGCAACTTGGCAAGGCATACCTATTCACAATTGCATTACATTTGAGATAGGAGATGTACCCATAGGAACTGGATACATTAGGAAATGTCATTCAAACATATTGTTCCAAGGATATGTAAACTATCCTGTATCGAACCATTATCAATGAGGTGGAATGTGATTTCAGAGATGATATTTCACTTGACAAGTGCGGATCCAAATCACCTGATTTTGGAGTATTCCAGGCCACTCCTCTAATGTTGACCCAGTGATGTGTTTGTATGCTCGTTGAATGTTTAAGGGTGTTGTCAGCTATGTGTAGACAAAACTGGATGCCACGGATTCCATTGTTCTGAGGATTTGCAATACTTGATGTACAATGCAGTTGCTTTGCCACATGGCTTGCCCTGTGCATTTTCAACTTCGACTACCTTTCTTTGACCCTTTGTCTTTCTCAGATTAGTGGTACATGACAGCGCAGGTATCTGGGGGTGTATGGCATCTTCATCAGGAGCATCTTCCAGTGGTGGTGCACCAGGCACACTGAGTTTGGGTACATCATTTGTTGAGTAGCTCATTGATGGCCATTGAGGTGCAGCTACTGAAGTTGAACCATGATAGCTCCGGTTGATTCCAGGCTGCAGGTCATAAAATCCATTCAGCTAATGGAGTTTCATCCAGCGATATTGGGTTACATTGTATATAGTGAGTATCCAGTCAGTTCTTGTTGAAACATGATATTTTGTAGATAAAGCACTTAACTTGTTTCCCGTGAGAGTTGATGTTATTCAAGATATAGTTGGTGTACCAGTATTCTCTGTAATCTCGACTTGTTGATGGTTCAGGGGGTGATTCACAGCTTCAGAGACATCAGTTAACAAGTGAGCAGATTCAGGTTAGTGTATCACTGTCACAGCTGCATTGCACCAGGCCAAATGCAGGGGAAGGGTAAACAACAGTCACGTTAAGATGAGTTTTCTTACTATACTTGGATATATATAGCATATGGTGCACAGTGATTATGCACATCTTCTGTTGAATATCATTAGCAGAGAAGAGAATATTTCTTTTGTCATCACTGCCATCTTCTTTAGATACTTGTTCATCAAGTGTTGCTGCAATCACCACAATCGGCCTTATGACTTCAACATAGTGGTATTGAATTTTATATCTATGTTTAAGCTTCAGAGTAGCTGACAATGAAGGAAATTGTATTGATAAAATAAATAGGTGAGTTTCGTAACTAGCTGTATGCCTGGTTACTGATTATCACACACTGATAGGCGGGTGCTATTTTGGCTGCACTAAAAATCCTAGACCATAGTGTGGACCCTGAGTAAAATACTGAAATTCCGACAAGGAACTCAACAGGAAGTCATCACTGTTGCTGCCAACTCACAGGCCTCATATTGAATGAAGTTGTAGGTTGGAAATAAACAATGTATATGTAATATCCCTAGTTGTGCTTACCTTGAAACTACATATATTTCTTGGTCGGTCACTTGAGTTATCATATCATATCCCTTTCATGACCTTTATAGTCATGGAACCATACGATCATCAGCATATCTCCAAGATTTTCGTATATCAATCTGAATATATGACAATAAATTCCAGTTTGGGTGCGATGAAGGTTTCTTTTTCTGCACCGGGTTTCAAAAATCAAAGGTGTACTGAAACTCCACACTTCATGATGACATTAAGAGATATATGTATCCTTCAGGTCACTGAAGGTAACTACTGCCTGCAATATACTACATCATACATTAATTTGTTCAATATTACTTCTCCCATCAAAATTGAATTTCCACTCTCTGGTTCCCGAGAGTGTATTGAAGAACAGACTTCAACCAAAGACATGGAATAAGGTGCTACCAGGTGGAATTTTTGGCTTACAACAACACCCAGATGACAATTTCGGGTTGTAGGGTAATATTCTCTGCACTTCCACTTGTAAAGTCAGTGGGCCATTCGGGAAATAGACCAATTAATTTCACCTGCTGCATGCGTATCGTTACCCTCCTTCACAGCACCCATTTCCAGGCACTCCTCAGTTGTACCACCATCCCGCATTCAACAAGACTGCTAGTTTGTTTTGAACCAAATGTGCACGCCAAAGATTCCCATGTTATCAGCCATCACAGTAAGGATATGAACTCCACCAAGATGGTTTTACCAATTCTCAAATATCCGGCTATCAGCACATCTCAAGATATGGGCCAAGATATCTAGGTAAACCACAAGTGCCTCTAGCATTGCCGGGAAACAACACAGTTATTCGGCCAACATCTTGCAGCGCTTCACTACCATGACCTCCTCCTGGTGCACCTGGGAGACCACCCCTAACCCTGCCAACAACATGATTCCAGCCAACAGTGGAATGATGGAAAACTGTTTTCACAGGGATTTCAGATTTACACAGATGCCAGAGCTTTCAGACAACAAATTTGATCTAGACGCTGAGAGTGATGATTCATTGGACCTGGATTGTATTGGCAGCAAAGCCCCAATCTGCCATAAGCAAACACTATTCTTCATCAAGCAATGTGCAAAAAAGATAGGACACGCCAACTATGGTCCATTTAACAAGCTGTAGATAGTGTCAGTGGCTGGGTGTCAGGAGAACAATTGACATGGCATTATCTGGAGTCGAAGAATTTAAAACAGCTTGGGGACAGACCTCTGTACTATGGAATGGTGGTTGCAGAGTTTTTGGAAACATTCACAAATGGCATGCAAATGGGGAGTTTTACAATGTCAAATGGATCCGATGACAGTGGATGGAACTGGTTATAAAGCAATAAGCCAGCATGGTTCGGGAGGTGGGGCAAAAGGGTTGGAGAGGCAAGAAGTGACTGGCAGCAGATTAGAGAGAGCACACTGGCAAAAAGGTGAGAAGTAACATCCCGGAGTTGTTAAATACAGGCTTTATGGTTGTTCTTGTAGGGGTTCTTAAATGGCAATGATAACCTAATGACCCCTAAACAACTCCAAGTGATGTGCACAGATGTGAGGTACCAGCAGGAGCTATTTCAGTTCATTGAACAAATCACAGCTCTGAAAGAGCCATATCATTCAACATCAATAATCAAGTTCACCTTTGCGCAGGATATATTGAATGATCAGTGCATAGGATTATTCGTTGATGGGCAACTGACGAATGACCCCATCCATGGGCTGAGTTTTTTCCGCTGTTGCTTTTCCAATGCTTTCAAGCTGAAACAGGGACACTATTTCAAAATACAGCTGGTAGACATGATGATAGTGACAACAGAAGAGAGTGCAGAGTGCAGAATCAGACTGGAAAAAGGTAATCCATACTAGCCATGTTAAGGCTAGATATACCCAACTGCTAACATCACCCATAGACTGTGGAAGGTTCTTTAGAGTGTGGAAGATTTGAGGGAGAGAAGGATGGTGGGCCAGTGAATGGAACTTGTATTATAGTAAGTTCTAATCAAAAAGATAGAATTGATTATATTCCACAAGTATATATTTGTTCCAATGCTTGCTTGTCTGTGAAATACAAAACATTGTAATGAATTTCAGAAGCACCGGAGAATGAGCCCATTTGCCTGACCTACCTTGGCATAACTGAAAGTGATTATAGAGGCTGAACAGAAAACAGACAGAGGTGCAAGGGAGGTTTAGGAGCACATGGAGGATGGTGATGAGGTCCTCAATCCGCATAATAGAAGTTCAGTACTGAACAAGGTTGTCAATACAGTCAAAAACAAATCTGGTCAAGAGTGCGGTGATAAGGTGGTCAGGCTGATGAATGCTCATCTGAAATGCCAATGAAAAGCTGACCAAGTCCCTGGAAATCAGTTTTCAATTCCAGGGCTCCCTGGATCCAAATTCCTGGTGCACCAGGTTTGGGCAAAATGGTTCAGTGTCCAGAAATGGGTTTGGGTGTCGGATATAACATGAGTACTGGTGACAGATCCTGACAGTCATGGCAAGAGATTGACCTCTGTGGTGGTGGCAAAGATGTGCAAATTGATTACTGGGAAGGTTGTTATCCCTTCGCCGGTATTGGGCCCACGAAAGGGCCCACTTTCACATTTGCTGCGCCTTGTCGCTTATAACAACACAGCCACTCACTTAAACCCCCCCCTGAAATATTGTGAATTGAAAGATAACTAGTAGAAGCTTCTATTGTCAAATTCTTGTGGCAGTGTGAGAAGATCTGTGGTGCTGAGTTGCATATAAATAGCAGTACTTTGGAGATTGTGAGAGTACCATCCTTCAGCCCAGCAGCAACCACCTTCCCACTTCCCATCTACCACACCACAACAATCATGAGCAGAGAAGCCCTCAGACCTTGGAACCTTAACATCAACTACCTACCCCCACCACTTATACTCTCATCTCCACCATCCTCAGCAAAAAATGCCAAAAAACAAAGTGCCAAGCGTCGCATCATGGACAATCACTCTCTTCCATTGCACACCTCCTGTTGAAATACTGATTGCTAGAAGCTTGTATATACTAAAGTACAGGTACATTCATGGACTTATATACGCAGTAGTCGGAGTATGTCTTTATATCTCTTGTACGCATGCATGCGCACTCAGCTGGCATCTCCAGCTGAGTGGCATCTCCAGCTGAGTATGGAATGACCATCATTTTAGAGAGATTGTGCATCAGCCCAACTGAAGCCATACGACAGGAGATAAACCATATATGCAACACTCCCCCATCTTGCTACGCTCCGTGGAGCAAGAAAACAAACAAACAAAGGAGCAAACAACTGTAATTTCCATAGTAGCCTCCTTAAAACCGTGCGTGGCAAGTGAGCAGGGAAAGAGTACTACAGTAGCCTGAGGATGGCCATCCATAGAGAGACAAGGAAATCAGCGTGCCTAAAAGAAAAGTGAAACAACCTTAAATCCAACCTTAAATCGACTTCTATTACAATAAACCCATTGCTTTCGTGAACTTTGTATGCATATCTTTAGTAAGTGCTTTCGTGAGTATATCTGCCACATTTTCATTTGTGTTTACGTAGGAGTAGTTGACTACTCGTCGTGTATGCAGATCTTGACTGTTGTGATAGCAAACGTCGATGTGTTTAGTTCGAGCTTTGATGATTCCCGTGGTCATAAGGGTGTGAGCACCCTGGTTGTCGCAGTTGATTGGCAGCGGTGATGAATCTTTCTGAGAACCATGAATATCCTTTTGCAATTGTAGTAACCATTTCGCTTCTCTAGAGGCCTCCGAGAAGGCGATGAATTCGGCCTCGAGAGTTGACATGGCGATGAGCCTTTGCTTTCGAGACTGCCACGAGATAGCTCCATTGCTGGCGAGAAACACATGGCCTCCCTGAGACGTGCAGTCTGCGCTGTCATTGGCCCAATCAGAATCCAAGTATCCTACGAGACTATTGTCGATGTTGATGCCGATGCTGATGCCGATGCCAATGCTGATGCCAATGCCAATGCCAATGCCAATGCCAATGCCAATGCCAATGCCAATGCCGCTGCTGATGCCGATGCCAATGCCAATGCCACTGCTGATGCCAATGCCAATGCCAATGCCAATGCCATTGCCGTTGAAGTGTAGTTGGAAATCAGCTGTAGATTTGAGATACTGAAGGACTCTCTTGGCAGCAGTCATATGGCTGGTGAATGGCCGCGAATTGTAACGAGAAAGAGCAGCAACCGCATACGAGATATCTGGCCAAGTTGCAAGTGCTGCATACATTAGTGATCCCACGACTGCTTGATATTCTGTGATATCTTCCAATTCCTTCTCCCCCCAATTCTCAGCCAAGTCCGATCTTATATTGGGATCCATGGGCGTCGAGACGCCGTGACTATGCTCCATGCCGAATCGTTTGAAGATTGTGGTGATATAGGCTTTCTGACCGAGATTGATTACGGTACAATGTTCATCGCGGTAGATCTCGATGCCGAGGAATTGACGTGCCGGGCCTAGGTTCGTGATCGTATATTCCTCTGAGGGTTTTGCCTTGACCTCGATCGCAGCCTTGGCGGCGGCCTGCGGATATGACATGGAGATATCGTCGACATACAGAAGTATCAGAATACCATTGCTGCAGATATAGAGATTGGGATCGGCTGAGGACTGTGTGAACCCAAGAGAGAGTAGAAAAGCATTGATATCATCGTGCCATAACCGCGGAGCTTGTTTAAGACCATAGAGAGCTTTTCTGAGTCTAACGATGATTTTGGGGGCGTTGAGACCTTCTGGCCATCCTTCTGGTAGAGTGATATAGATATCGTCATCGTCGATTTCGGGATCTAGGAAGGTGGTAACTACATCCAAGTGGTCCGTAATCCATCCATATCTACCGATGAGAGAGATGAGATACTGAAACGTAGTTAGCTTCCCAACAGGGGCATACGTCTCACCAAAATCCCTCTGCTCATAGCCTTTTATGACTAGCCGTGCTTTGTACCGTGTGGACCCATCAGAGTTGTGTTTAGTCTTATAAACCCACTTGGAGCCAATTGGCTGAACTCGCAGTTGCTGTGCTTCCCGGGAGTTGAGAGCGGAGTAGGTGTTATTGACCAGGATCGATGTGCTTTCTTCCTCCATGGCTCTTTTCCAGTGATCTCGTTGAAGGCTTTCTATAGCTTCCGCATAGGTGAATGGATCTGTTGCGGATGCCGGTAATGCTTCTGCGGAGACTTTACCTTGACTTCTTGTGACACGACTCCCTATCGGCGGAGCCGCAGCTGGAACTGGAGCTGGATCTGGTGCTGGAACTGTAGCTGGATCTGGAGCTGCTCGTGTTACTTGGCTTGATTGCTTGATTGTTGCTGCCGAGCGCCGGGCAGTCTGATCCTCTCTGCGGAGGCGCCGGCTGTGGGCGATGTTTTCTGCATTTGCTGCCGAACACTGGGCAGTCTGATCCTCTCGGCGGAGGCGCCGGCTGTGGGCATTTTCTGCTTCCTCGTCAGGAGCTTCATGCATGTGAGATTTGGATCTCTTACCTATCTGCGTAGGTTGACTATCTCGTAGAGGCTCATCTCCGGTATCTGTCTGTTCGACAGATTCCTCATCTTCTGGTGATCCAATCATGTTGATCTCATTGCTTCCATGCTGACACGACATGTGTGCATTCCTCTCTTTGTCGAAGACGACTTCTGATTGGGTTTTTACCCTCTGGAATTTGGGATCCCATATCCTCCACAACGACTTTGACTCGTGTGTGTAGCCTACCATCATGCAGGGCTTTGATCTCGGGCCAAACTTGCCTTGGCGGCGTTGAACTTCAGGAATGAGTCTACTGACATAGCATCCGAATCGGCGTAGGTTGTGGAGAGGGGCTTGATACGATATTTCGTTGCCATCGGCATCATGCATAAGTTTTCCAAATCCATGCAGCATTTCGTATGGCGTTTCGTATGGCGCTTGATAGCCATCGCGGTCATTGTTACTTTTCGGGCCTTCATTCGGTGATCCCTGATGGAGATAGACTGCAGTATTAACTGCTTCTCCCCAGAACTGAACTGGAGCCTGGGAGTCAATTATCATCGCCTGGGCCTTTTCAGTGATTGTACGGATCATGCGTTCGGCAACCCCATTCTTATGGTGAGCGTATGGAGGACATGGCTCGTATGTTGTACCGTGGGCCGCGACGACATATCGGAAGGTCTTATTGTCGTATTCACCCCGTCCATTATCGCACCGGAATCGCTTCATCTCGTATCCCATTGAGTCTACTCTGGCCTGAAATGACTGGTAGGCGCAGGTGCACGTCTTGGGATTCTAATTTGGGAGCAGCCGTACGGATGTGTACCTCGTGTAGTAGTCAATGAATAGTACATAGTATCGGTTGTCTCCCAAGGTCGGTGTAGAAAAGGGACCGCACACATCGGAGTGTACAAGTTCAAAGGGCTTCGTAGTGCTATTGACTGGCACTTTGATGAACTTTTGTTTGTGCTTGGCCTGGATGCAGACTGTGCACATTGAGTCATCATTTGTATATCCCTTGACTAGAGACTTTATGGCAGTAGGATTCATATAAGCTAGTTGTCGGTGCCAAATTCTTGACTCTGAGATTGTGAGAGACTTTCGAGTGGACTTAGTTTTGGCTGCGATAGGTGCTCTTGATGATTCAATTGTAGGCTCAATTGTAGGCTCCATTGTAGGTGAGCTGTCTCTCTTTCTCCTTTTTCCGTTCTCGGTAGACGATGATAGGAGTGCGGTTGCGGGGACTGTGATATATATGCCATTGATGAGTTCTCCGGCGAGACTGCAGGAAGATGGCGAATTTATGAAGAATTTTCCGTGCCGAAATATAGTCGTGTGCCCGCCCAGATCAAATTGGTTGATGGATAGAAGGGAAAGTCGAAAAGTAGGAGTATGGAGGGCTTCGACTTGATAGCTTTGTATGACCTCGACGAATCCGTAGTGCGTGGCGGTGACTGAATTGTTGTCTCCAAGCTCGATTCCAAGAGGCGGTGAGAGTTTTTTGTACATTGAGAAGCTGGTGCGGTCATTGCACATATGGTGTGACGCTCCGGAATCAATGACCCACTTCGGAGCCGAGGCGGTGGCGGCGGCGGTGGCGAGAGCAGAGGCGGTTAGTCAGATGGGATCGCAGTCTCCGGTCGTAGTGAGGGCTGCTGTAGCAGTGGCTTTTTTCACTTTCCACAACTCCTTTATAAGCTTGTAGGAGACGCAATCGACTTTGACGTGTCCTGGGAGCCCGCACTGGAAGCAAATGCGCTCATCGTTTCCTCCATTGTTTCCTCTGTTGTTTCCTCCCTCCTGGGCGCGTATTCGCTTCCTGCATGCATCTGTAGTATGGCTGTCAATTTTGCAATAGGTGCACTTACTTTCGTGGCTGTCTCCGGTTCCACTGCTTCTACCGTGTCCACCGTGTGCACCGCATCCTCCGAGTCCACCACGCCCACGGCCACGGTAGCCGCCTCGTTGAGTGAAAAGGGCGGCCCCTGTGGATGCATCTCCAAGTTCATTGGTGAGGCTGGCTGTAGTTTCTTCCTCTAGGAGGTCATGCATGGCTTCTTCGGGTGTAGGTAAGGGCCTTCTATGCTTTAGGACCATTAATATCATTGCATACTGAGATGGCAGTGATGTGAATATTTGCGTGCGGAAATCATGATCGGTGACTGCATCGTCGGTATGGTCGAGTTGTATGCTGTAGCTACTGAGCTTGGTGAACTATGCTTTAAGTGGTTCGTCCTCCTTAGGTCGGCAAGCACAGAACAGACGAAGTATGTCCTGTCTGCCGATATAAGATTCGGCGGTGTCCAGACTTATTTCTAGTGTGTTCCACATTTCGTGAGGATTTCGTATACCTTTGACGATGCACCGTACTTCGGAGGAGCAGGAAAGTCTGATCATAGACGCAGCCTCGGTTTCCTTAGCACTCCAATTATCACAGTTGTCATCGTGGTCGAAGTCAAGTGGCTGCGGTTCAGGATCCTCTCCGGTGACGATTGCGTATGCTTTCATGGCTGACAGGATGAGAATCATGTCATCTTTCCATTCGTCGTAGTTGTCGTGAGTGAGCTTAGGGATGTTACCCCACCTGGTGTGTTTGAAGGCGAGTTCGGAGGAAGTCATCGTGAGATCGTAGAGATGGTGTTGAGGTTATGAGCGTTGTTTATGCGGTTGTTGCTACGGTGACAAGGTTTAGGGTGCTTGAGGCTCTTTTTGGAGATCGTGAAGGAGATCGTAGGAAAGATCGTGAGATTTTAGATAGTAGCGATAACCGGGCTCATAACCTGTTGAAATACTGATTGCTAGAAGCTTGAATATACAAAAGTAAAGGTACATTCATGGACTTATAGACGCGGTAGTCGGAGTATTTCTTTGTATGTCTTGTACGCATGCATGCGCACTCAGCTGGCATCTCCAGCTGAGTGGCATCTCCAGCTGAGTATGGAATGACTATCATCTTAGAGAGATTGTGCATCAGCCCAACTGAAGCCATACGACAGGAGATAAACCATATATGCAACACCTCCTCCCAACCACCACCACCACCTACAGTGGTACAGCAGCGACCTGTCATTATACGTGATGTGTCTTCACTCACTACTGAAGCTCCACCTGCAATGCTTAACCTTGACGATTGTTATAGCTCCTAGGATGAGGCATATATTGAGCCAGCCGGGTGAATCACAGCTGGTCACTCGGGCAAGCAGCGCTAGAAAACCCTCAAAAAACCGACTCAAAATTTGCCAGATCTTCCTACGCTTCCCACATTCGCCCATTTACAACCATTTGTACCACCTCACCAAGCATACAACCAATTGCCCATCTCATTCTCCGAGCTGGATGTCATTACTTCAATTCAAATCTTCAATCTCTTTCTTACCAACTGCATTATGGGACAGCTTGTAGCCAACACCAATTCCTATGCCCAGCAGCTTCTTGGGCCAGAGAAGGAGTGGCAGCATTCCTGGCAGCCAGTTACTGCTCAGGATCTTTATCTCTGGCTGGCAATTCAAATTCATATGGGTCTGATTGGAGTTCCTCCTGAGAGGTACTGGATGAAGGATGGAGTTTACCTTC
>Ga0307515_10001520_pt1 | contig 51901 bp, 41 predicted proteins | sample 17_EM_MG_FD_194513 | JGI IMG/M metagenome (GOLD analysis project Ga0307515, IMG submission 194513) | Populus trichocarpa ectomycorrhiza microbial communities from riparian zone in the Pacific Northwest, United States - 17_EM | ecosystem: Host-associated > Plants > Roots > Unclassified | place...
TGGTTCAACGTTCCGCCGCGTGATCTCGTCGGCCGCCTCAAGGGCGAATACGACTATGGCAACGGCAAGGTCGTGGAGAACAGCCCGCATCTGATGAAGTTCTGGCAGGACCATGCGTCCTATCCGTTCCAGAGCCATGATGCCTGGTTCCTGACCGAGGATATCCGCTGGGGCAAATTTGAGCCCGGCACCGACATCAAGGGCATGATCGCCAAGGTCAACCGCGAGGACATCTGGCGCGAAGCCGCAAAGGGCCTTGGAATCACCGATGTCCCGGCCTCCACGTCGCGCGGTGTCGAGACCTTTTTCGACGGCAAGACCTTCGATCCGGCCAATCCGGAAGCCTACCTCGCCAGCCTCGATATCAAGCGTTTCGCCTGATCCATTTCCACGCAGCCGGCGGAGAGCCGCCGGCTGTTTCACGACCGTTCACAGGAGACCGGCATGTCCGTGACCAATCTTAACATCAAGTCCGATGCGGCGGCCAAGCCGACTGCCAGCATCGTTACGCTGTCGCGCGCAGCCCCTCCGTCCGCCGGTTTTCGTATGCCCGGTTTCGTCAAGACGCTGGCAGACAATGTCCTGCCGCCGATCATCACGCTGGCTTTTCTGCTCGTCGCCTGGGAGTTCCTCTGTTCCTCGCCGACATCCAGCCTTCCCGCGCCATCGCGCGTGCTGGAGGAAAGCTGGGCACTGATCGTCGATCCCTTCTATGTCGGACAAGGCACCGATCAGGGCATGTTCTGGCATATCCTCGCCAGTCTCCAGCGGGTGGCGGTAGGCTACGCGCTTGCGGCGATTGCCGGCATCGCAGTCGGAACGCTGATCGGCCAGAGCGACCTTGCGATGCGCGGGCTTGACCCGATCTTCCAGGTTCTGCGCACCGTGCCGCCGCTTGCCTGGCTGCCACTTTCGCTTGCCGCTTTCCGCGATGGCAACCCTTCCGCGATCTTCGTCATCTTCATCACCGCCGTCTGGCCGGTGATTATCAACACCGCCGTCGGCATCCGCAACATCCCGCAGGATTACCAGAACGTCGCCAAGGTCCTGCGGCTCAACGGCTACGAATACTTCACCAAGATCATGCTGCCGGCCGCCGCCCCCTACATCTTCACCGGCCTGCGCATCGGTATCGGCCTGTCCTGGCTTGCCATCGTTGCTGCTGAAATGCTGATCGGCGGCGTCGGTATCGGCTTCTTCATCTGGGACGCTTGGAACTCCTCGCTGATCAGCGACATCATCGTCGCCCTCGTCTATGTCGGCATCGTCGGCTTCCTGCTCGACCGTGTCATCGCCCTCATCGCCAACGCGGTCACCCGCGGCAACGTCAAAGCTTGAAGGAGCGCATCGTCATGTCAAAAAGCTATCTCTCGCTGGAATTCATCGACAAGAGCTTCGAGCGCAACGGTGTTCGCAGTGACGTGCTGACGCAGGTTTCGCTGGGCGTCGAAAAGGGTGAGTTCATTTCGATCATCGGCCATTCGGGCTGCGGAAAGTCGACACTGCTCAATATCGTCGCCGGCCTCACCAAGGCAACGACCGGCGTTGTCCTTCTCGACGGTCAGGTCGTCGATGCGCCCGGTCCGGATCGCGGCGTTGTTTTCCAGAACCATTCGCTGCTGCCTTGGCTCACCGTCTACGAAAACGTCTCGCTCGCCGTCGACAAGGTGTTTTCCCGGACGAAGTCCAAGGCCGAGCGTCACGACTGGGTCATGCGCAACCTCGATCTCGTGCAGATGGGCCATGCCAAGGACAAGCGTCCTTCAGAGGTTTCCGGTGGCATGAAGCAGCGCGTCGGCATCGCCCGGGCGCTTGCCATGGAGCCCAAGGTCCTTTTGCTCGATGAGCCCTTCGGCGCGCTCGACGCTCTGACCCGGGCGCATCTGCAGGACCAGGTCATGCAGATCCATGCCGAACTCGGCAATACGGTGATGATGATCACCCATGACGTCGATGAGGCCGTGCTGCTGTCCGACCGGATCGTCATGATGACGAATGGCCCGGCGGCCCGGATCGGCGAAGTGCTTGATGTGCCGATCGCGCGTCCGCGCCGCCGCATCGAGCTTGCCACCGACCCGACCTATATCCGCTGCCGCTCGGCCGTCCTCAAATTCCTCTACGAGCGCCATCGCCTCGTCGAAGCTGCATAAGGGAGAAGACGATGAGCCGCGAAAAACTGGTCGTCATCGGCAATGGCATGGCGCCAGGCCGCATGCTGGAAGAACTGTTCGAAAAGGCCCCCGGTCTTTTCGACGTGACGATCTTCAACGCCGAGCCGCGCGTCAACTACGACCGCATCATGCTCTCGCCGGTGCTATCAGGCGAAAAGGCCTATGAGGACATCATCATCCACGGTGACGACTGGTACCGTGACCATGGGGTGACGCTGCATCGCGGCGCCAAGGTCAGCGGCATCGATCGGGTCGCAAAGACCGTGACGGCCGAAAACGGGCTCACGGTCTCCTATGACCGTCTGGTGATCGCGACGGGTTCGCTGCCCTTCATCATTCCGGTCCCGGGCCATCAACTGCCGGGTGTGCTTGCCTATCGCGATCTCGACGATGTCGAGAAGATGCTCGATATCGCCAAAAACAAGGGCAAGGCGATCGTCATCGGTGCAGGTCTGCTGGGCTTGGAAGCGGCCTATGGCCTGAAGCGGCAGGGCATGGACGTAACCGTCGTGCACCTGATGCCGACAATCATGGAACGCCAGCTCGATCCGGCGGCAGCCTATCTGCTTGAAAAGGCGCTGACCGAACGTGGCATAAACATCATCACCAAGGCCGATACCAAGGCGATCCTCGGCACGACCCGTGTCGAAGGCGTCGAGCTCAAGGACGGTCGCATTCTGGACGGCGACATGGTCGTCATGGCGGTCGGCATCCGGCCGGCGTCGATGCTGGCGAAGGAGGCTGGCATCGCCGTCAACCGCGGCATCGTCGTCGATGACGGGATGATGACGTCGGACCCGAACGTCTATGCGCTCGGCGAATGCGCCGAACATCGCGGCACATGCTACGGCCTCGTCGCGCCGCTCTATGAAAGCGCGCGTATCCTCGCCGACCGGCTCTGCGGCGGCAGCGGCGAATATGGCGGCTCCGTCGTCAACACCAAGCTCAAGGTCACCGGCATCAACCTGTTTTCGGCCGGTGATTTTGCCGAAGGCGATGACCGCGAGGAAATCGTCCTTCGCGATGCGACGGCCGGCGTCTACAAGCGGCTGGTGCTGAAGAACGACCGGATCATCGGCGCCGTGCTCTATGGTGAAACGGCAGATGGTTCCTGGTATTTCGACCTGATGAAGCGCAGCGTGCCGGTCACCGAAATGCGCGATACGCTGATCTTTGGCCAGTCCTATCAGGGCGGCACGACGCTCGATCCGCGGGCGGCTGTCGCGGCCCTGCCGGCAGAAGCGGAAATCTGCGGCTGCAATGGTGTGTGCAAGGGCAAGATCGTTGATACGATTTCCGCCAAGGGTCTGACGACGCTTGACGACGTGCGCGCCCACACCAAGGCGTCGGCCTCTTGCGGTTCCTGCACCGGTCTGGTCGAGCAGCTGATGTCGATCACGCTTGGCGACGCGTTCAATCCGCATGCGGTCAAGCCGATGTGCGGCTGCACCGATCTCGGCCACAGCGATGTGCGCCGGCTGATCATGGCCAAGCAGTTGAAGACCATTCCGGCCGTCATGCAGGAACTGGAGTGGAAGACCTCCTGCGGCTGCGCCAAATGCCGTCCGGCACTCAACTACTACCTCGTCTGCGACTGGCCGGACGAATATGCCGACGATTACCAGTCGCGCTTCATCAACGAGCGCGTCCATGCCAATATCCAGAAGGACGGCACCTATTCGGTCGTTCCGCGCATGTGGGGCGGCATGACGAGTTCGTCCGAACTGCGGGCGATTGCCGATGTGGTCGACAAGTTCGAAATTCCGGCCGTCAAGGTCACCGGCGGCCAGCGCATCGACATGCTCGGCATCAAGAAGGAAGACCTGCCGGCCGTCTGGGCCGATCTCGGAAAGGCCGGCTTCGTCTCCGGACAGGCCTATGCCAAGGGACTTCGCACGGTGAAGACCTGCGTCGGGACCGACTGGTGCCGCTTCGGCACGCAGGATTCGACCGGTCTCGGCATCCGCATCGAGAAGTTCATGTGGGGTTCCTGGACGCCGGCCAAGCTGAAGATGGGCGTCTCCGGCTGTCCGCGCAACTGTGCCGAGGCCACCTGCAAGGACATCGGCGTCATCTGCGTCGACTCAGGCTTCGAGATCCACTTCGCCGGTGCCGCCGGCCTCGACATCAAGGGCACGGAGGTGCTCGGGCTGGTAAAGACCGAGGACGAGGCGCTCGAATATATCGTCGCTCTGACCCAGATGTATCGCGAGCAGGGTCATTATCTCGAGCGCATATACAAATGGGCAAAGCGCACCGGTCTCGACGAAATCCGCCGCCAGATCATGACCGATACGGAGAAGCGCCAGGGCTATTACGAGCGCTTCGTGCTGTCGCAGAAGGTCGCCCAGGTCGATCCCTGGTCGGAGCGTGTCTCCGGCAAGGACAAGCATGAATTCAAGCCGATGTCCGAACTCAAGCTGGAGGCCGCCGAATGAACACGCATATGAAAAGCTGGTTCGACGTCGGATCGATTTCCGACATTCCGCGCCGCGGCGCCCGCTGCGTCAAGACCGGAACCATGACGGTCGCCGTGTTCCGCACGGCCGACGACAAGGTCTTTGCGCTGGAGGACAAGTGCCCCCACCGCAACGGTCCGCTCAGCCAGGGCATCGTCCATGATGGCTGCGTCACTTGCCCGCTGCACAACTGGGTGATCTCGCTGGAGACCGGCCGTGCACAGGGCGCCGACGAGGGCGCCACGCTGTCCTTCCCGGTGCGTCTGGAGGGGGATCGCATCCTCCTGTCGCTGATGCCGCAGACAGCGGAAGCGGTCATCGCGGCGGAATAGGCGGCATTTCGAACAGGAGACGGGTGACATGGGCGAGCACAGCGATACAAATGGCATGATCTCGAACACGTTCACGCAGGTGGCCGGATCGACCGGCCGCAAGCGTCCCGAGCGTGTGCAGCCGCTGTCCGTCCTGCCTGTCTTCCTGCCGCTCTCCGGTCGCAGGGCCATCGTTGCCGGGGGCACGGATGCCGCGGCCTGGAAAGCCGAGCTTCTTGCGGCGACGGGTGCCGATGTTGCAGTTTTTTCGCCGGAACACGAGGAGTTGTCCGGCGACATGCGCGCCCTGCTGGAGGAGGGCAGGGTGCGCCTTTATTCACGGTCATGGACCTTCGCCGATTTCGACGGGGCAGCAATCGCCATCGCCGATGCGGAGAGCGATGAACAAGCCAAGGCTTTCGCCGATGCGGCAAAGAGGGCCGGCGTGCCCTGCAATGTCATAGACAAGCCGGCCCATTGCCAGTTCCAGTTCGGCACGATCGTCAACCGCTCGCCGGTCGTGGTCGGGATTTCCACCGATGGCGCAGCACCGATCCTTGGACAGGCGATCCGCCGCCGCATCGAGACGCTTTTGCCGCCATCGCTGAAGGATTGGGCGGGGCTTGCCCGCACGCTGCGCGATACGGTGGCGGAAAAACTCACCCCCGGCCCGCAGCGCCGTGCCTTCTGGGAGCGCTTTGTCGATCGCTCGTTTGGCGGACAGGGCCCGGATGCGGGGAGCGTCACCGCGATCGATGACGATCTTTCGGCTTTGAAGCACACGGGCAACGGCCGCGTAACTCTGGTCGGGGCCGGGCCTGGCGATGCCGAACTGCTGACGTTGAAGGCGATGCGGGCACTACAATCCGCCGACGTCATCCTGTTCGACGATCTGGTGTCCGACGAGGTTCTGGAACTTGCCCGCCGCGAGGCCAAGCGCATGCTGGTGGGAAAACGCGGCGGCCGCGAAAGCTGCAAGCAGGACGATATCAACCGCATGATGCTGACCTTCGCCCGGCAGGGCAAGCGCGTCGTGCGGCTGAAATCCGGTGATCCGGCCGTCTTTGGCCGCGCTGGCGAGGAAATCGCTTTTCTGGAACGGCACGGTATCACTGTCGATATGGTGCCGGGCATCACGGCGGCCAGTGCCATGGCCTCGCGCCTCGGCGTGTCGCTGACGCACCGCGACCATGCCCAGTCCGTCCGCTTCGTCACCGGCCATTCGCGGCACGGCGCGCTGCCGTCCGATCTCGATTGGCGGGCAATCGCCGATCCGCGCACGACGACCATCTTCTACATGGGCGGCCGCACGGCGGGCGAGATTTCCGCCCGGCTACAAGAGCACGGGCTTGATGCGCAAACCCCTGTGGCGATCTGTTCCTCTGTCTCGCGGGTCAGCGAGAAACGCTGGTTCGGAACGGTCGCGGGGATGGCGGATGGTATCGGCGAAATCGGCTATGACGAACCGGTGCTGATCGCCGTCGGCGGCGTCTTCGCGCGTCAACAGCAGCAGGCGGTGGCGCTCAGCGCATGAATATCCACGCCGCCTCCACCCGCAAGGTCAAGAGTGCCTGCCCCTATTGCGGCGTCGGCTGCGGCATCGTCATGGAGGTCGCCGGCAATCGCGTCGTCAAGGTCACCGGCGACAAGGATCACCCGGCAAACCGCGGGCGGCTCTGCACAAAGGGCATGACCAGCGCGCAGGCGATCGAGGCCACCGGGAGGCTCGACCGCGCCTTCATTCGCGCCGATCGCAATGGCGAGCAGGTGCCGGTGGCGCTGGAGCTTGCTTTGTCGCAGACCGCTGACCGGCTGAAAGCGATCCTCGATCAGGACGGGCCGGACGCCATCGCGCTCTATATTTCCGGCCAGATGTCGATCGAGGCGCAATATCTCGCCAACAAACTCGCCAAGGGCTTCATCCGCACGCAGCACATCGAATCCAATTCGCGCCTCTGCATGGCAAGCGCCGCCAGCGGCTACAAGCTTTCGCTCGGTGCCGACGGCCCGCCCGGTTCCTATGACGATATCGACAGCGCGGATCTCTTCCTGATCATCGGCTCCAACATGGCCGATTGCCATCCCGTCCTGTTCCTGCGGCTGATGGACCGCGTCCGGCAGGGCGCAAAGCTGATCGTCGTCGATCCGCGGCGGACAGCAACGGCGGAAAAGGCGGACCTGTTCCTGCAGATCAAGGCGGGAACGGATCTCGCTCTTCTTAACGGCCTCCTCAATCTGCTCCATGAAAATGGCCGGATCGATGAGGATTTCATCGCGGCCCACACGGAAGGCTGGGCGACAATGCCGGATTTCCTCAGCACCTATGCCCCGGACGCCGTTGCCGCGACCACCGGTCTTGTTGCAGATGATATTCGCGCGGCCGCAGAGATGATCGGCAGCGCCGGCAACTGGGTCAGTCTCTGGACCATGGGCCTGAACCAGAGCACGCACGGCACCTGGAGCACCAATGCGATCTGCAACCTGCATCTCGCGACCGGCACCATCTGCCGCCCGGGGAGCGGGCCGTTTTCGCTCACCGGCCAGCCGAATGCGATGGGTGGCCGTGAAATGGGCTACATGGGCCCGGGCCTGCCGGGCCAGCGCTCGGCCCTCGTCGATGCCGACCGACGGTTTGTCGAAGAGCGTTGGGCGCTGCCGAAAGGAACGATCCGCGCGGATGGCGGCGGCGGCACGATATCCTTGTTCGAGGACATGGGCTCCGGTCGGATAAAAGCCTGCTGGATCATCTGCACCAATCCGGTTGCCTCCGTCGCCAATCGCGCGACGGTCATCGAAGGCTTGAAGAAGGCCGAACTGGTGATCACCCAGGACGTCTTTCTCGATACCGAAACCAATATCTATGCCGATATCATCCTGCCCGGCGCGCTCTGGGCGGAGGCCGAGGGCGTAATGGTCAATTCCGAGCGCAACATGACGCTCATGGGCAAGGCCGTCGAGCCGCCGGGCGAGGCGCGGCCCGACTGGTGGATCATCGCCGAGATCGCCTGCCGCATGGGCTATTCGGCCGCCTTCACCTACACCTCGGCGGCGGAGGTGTTCGAGGAGCTTTCCGGCTTTGCCAATGCCAAGACCGGCTACGACATTTCCGGTGCCAGCCACAGGCGATTGGAAGAGACGCCGCTGCAGTGGCCCGTTGCAAAGGGCGCCGGTCATCGCAATCCGGTGCGCTACAGCGATTCCGCAGCGGGGATAAATTTCCCGACGGCCAGCGGCAAGGCGCAGTTCTTCGCGCGACCGCATCTCGATCCGTCGGAAATGCCTGACGATGACTTCCCCTTCGTTCTGAATACCGGCCGCCTGCAGCACCAGTGGCACACGATGACCAAGACGGGAAAGATCCAGACGCTGAACAAGCTCAATCCCGGCCCTTTCGTGGAAATCCATCCGACGGACGCACAGGCTTTCGGCGTGACCGATGGGGATCGGGTCGAAATTCGCTCGCGGCGCGGTTTTGCGATCCTTCCGGCGGTCGTCACCGATCGTGTTTTGCCGGGCGCCTGTTTTACGCCCTTTCACTGGAACGACATTTTCGGCAACGACGTTGCGATCAATGCCATCACCTGCGATGCCGTCGATCCGATTTCGCTGCAGCCGGAACTGAAGGTCTGCGCCGTCTCGCTGACGCCTGTCATGCAGCCCGGCAAGGCGTTGCCGTCGGCAGAACCGATCCTGCAAAAAGTCCTGCAGCCGGTATCGGCCGGTGGGTGGATGACCGGTGGCGCGGATGCCTTTGCCAGTGCCGTCGGGATCAAAAGGCCGGCGCCTGTCGTTCTGCTTGACGAGGAGCAGGCCTATCTCGAAGGCTTTATCCTCGGCCTGCGTGCGGATGCCCGCTCGTTTCCATCAGGTGTTCCTGTCTTGCCGTCGAATGCTCCGCTGCCTGTGGAAAAGCGCTTGCGGCTGAACGGCCTCCTGGCCGGACTGTTTTCGCGCGAATGGGCGGATTCCGCCCCTCTTACCGCCACGCCGGCTTCCGTTGAGGAAAAGCGCAACGAAGGTATCCTGATGCTCTGGTCCTCGCAGACCGGAACGGCGGAGGAACTGGCGAAACGCTGCGCTGCTGATCTTGCCGAACACGGCCTGAAAATCAGACTCACCTGCATGGAGGATTGCACGGCGGAGGCGCTTTCCCGCGAAAACCTGCTGCTGATCGTCACCAGCACTTTTGGCGACGGCGATGCGCCGGACAATGGCGCGGCCTTCTGGCAGGGACTGCAAAGCAGCAAGACAGCCTTACCGGACCTGGGGTTTGCCGTGCTCGCGCTCGGCGATTCGAGTTACGGCGAGTTCTGCGGGTTCGGCAGGCGGATCGACGAGACGCTGGAGGCTCTGGGTGCCCGCCGTCTCGTGCCGCGCACCGATTGCGACGGCGACGGTGAAGATAAGGTCGATGGCTGGCTCGACGGGCTCATCGGGGCCCTGACAGCCGAAGACCCCAATCCGCCGAAAATGGCTCCGGTTGCCAAACCAGCCTCCGCCTCTGCACTTGCTCCCATTCCAACTCGCGATACGACACAAGCCGTCCGCCTGATCCGCAATCTCAGGCTCAATTCAACGGGTTCAGCCAAGGAAACGCGCCAGATCGGTTTTGATCTGCGCGACACCGGGCTCGACTATGAAACCGGCGATGCGTTGGGAATTCGTCCCCGCAATTGCCCGGATCTTGTCGCGGAAATTCTGGAAGCTGTCAGGCTTTCGGCAGATAAGGGTGTGCACGTCGCCGATGCCGGAGAGATGCCGCTCACCGAAGCGCTGACCGATCATTTCGAAATCGCCCGCATCACGCCGGATTTTCTTCGTTTCGTCGCCGAGCGGACAAAGGACGAGACGTTGAACGCGCTGCTTCATCGCGACAACAAGGCGGCGCGCGAAAAATGGCTTTGGGGCCGACAGGTGGCCGACGTGCTGGCCGAACATCGGCTCGACGTCGATGCTGGCGATTTTCTTGCCAGCCTGAAACGCCTGCAGCCGAGGCTCTACTCGATTTCCTCAAGCCCAAGGGCGCATGCGGGAGAGGTTCACCTGACCGTTTCGACCGTGCGGTATGTCCATCAGGGCCGTTCGCGCCACGGCGTCTGTTCCGCATTCCTTGCAGACCGGGCCGAGCAATCCGGGGCGTCGGTCTTCGTTCGTCCGGCGCCAGCATTCCGTCTGCCTACAGACGGTGACAGGCCGGTGGTGATGATCGGTCCGGGAACCGGTGTTGCGCCGTTCCGAGGTTTCCTGGCCGATCGGGCAGCGATGGGTGCAACAGGTCGCAACTGGCTGTTCTTCGGTGAACAGCATGAAAGCACCGATTTCTACTATCGCGAGGAGCTTGTGGACTGGCAGCGCTCAGGTCTGCTGACCCGCCTCGATACCGCCTTTTCCAGGGATAGCGCGGACAAGGTCTATGTGCAGGACCGGATGATTGAGCAAGGTGCGGACCTTTGGCGCTGGCTTGAGGAAGACGCCTCGATCTATGTTTGCGGCGATGCCTCGCGCATGGCGCGGGATGTCGATGCGGCGCTGAAATCGATCGTTGCCGAGCACGGCCGGATGACCGGCGAGAAGGCAGCCGACTACGTTTCGACGCTCTCACGCGAGAAACGTTATCTCCGCGACGTCTATTGATCACCCGTATGGCCTTGCGTCCCGCTCATTGATCCGTCAAAGACGCTGCCACAAGCGCGGGGACGGACGCATGAGACAGATACTGATCGTCGGCATCGGGGCCGGAAATCCCGAACATATGACGGTGCAGGCGATCAATGCGCTGAACCGCGCTGACGTGCTGTTCATCCCGACGAAGGGCGAGGCGAAGTCGCAGCTTGCCGACATCAGGCGCGACATCTGCGATCGTTATGTCACCCGCGCCGATGGTCGCGTGGTGGAATTCGCCGTGCCGGTGCGCCAGACCGTTGGGCGATCCTACGACCAGAGCGTCGATGCCTGGCACGCGGCGATCGCGCAATCCTATGAGCGGCTGCTGATCGAGGAGCTGAAGCCTGGCCAGACTGGCGCCTTTCTCGTCTGGGGCGACCCCATGCTTTACGACAGCACGATCCGCATCGTCGAGCGGGTGTGGGCGCTGGAGACCGTCGCGTTCGACTATTCCGTCATTCCGGGCATTACCAGCGTTCAGGCGCTGACAGCAAGCCACCGGATACCGCTCAACCTTGTCGGAAAACCCGTGCAAATTACCACGGGCCGGCGTCTTGCCGAGAGTTTTCCGGGGCTTGCCGAAACGGCTGTGGTGATGCTGGACGGTGAGCAGGCCTTCATGGCGATCGACGATCCGGACGCCTTCATCTATTGGGGGGCCTATCTCGGCACGCCGCAGGAAATCATCCTGTCGGGGCGGGTGCTCGAGGTGCGCGAGGAAATCCTGAAAGCCCGAACCGAGGCCCGGGATCGCCATGGCTGGATCATGGATGTCTATCTGCTGCGCAGGGGCGTCGATTTCGGCGCATAGTCGTTTGGTTGAAAGCGGACGGATGTTGGCCGGCGTGTCACAATCCTGTAAGGACGGCGGATGGAACGGAAAGCTGCGCATCTGGTAATAGAACGACAAGCGGAAGGGTACGGCGCAGTCGACATGCGGCGCGGTGCGTGTCCGACGCTTGCCGCGCCAATGCAGACTGGCGACGGTCTTCTGGTTCGCCTGTGCCCGCTTCGTCCGGGTTTTGCCCTGTCGGAGGTCGTTGCGCTGGCGAAGGCCGCGCGTCGCTTCGGCAACGGTATCCTGGAAGTGACGGCCCGCGGCAACCTGCAGATCCGTGGCCTTTCGCGGGAGATGGTGCCCTCTCTTGCCGTCGCCATCGCCGATGCGGAGATCAGGATTACCGAAGGTGTCGCCATCGAAACACCGCCGCTGGCCGGTCTGGATCCGACCGAGCTTGCCGATCCGTTGATGCTGGCTGCCGAACTGCGCGCTGCGATCACGTCGCATCAGCCAGCGCCTGTCCTTGCTCCGAAACTCTCGATCATCATCGATGGCGGCGGCCGCCTTCATCTGGGTGAAACGAGCGCCGACATCCGGCTGCGGGCGGTTCGTGGCAATGCGGGCTTGTCCTGGCTCTTGAGCCTTGCCGGAACGGAGCGAGCCGCAAAGCGGGTCGCCATGCTTTTGCCGGATGCTGTAATCCCGGCCGTCTTGCGCGTACTTTCCAAACTCGCACACCTTGGCAGTCATGCGCGGGGACGGGACTTGGATGCGGAGCTGATGGCCCGTTCGATCGGTTCTGCCCTTGCTTTTGACGATGTCGCCCCCCCGGATGCGGCCCCGCTGGCTGTCGGCGTCCACGACTGCGGCGATGGCGGTCTGGTTCTCGGGCTTGGGCTTGCCTTCGGCCAGACAGATGCTGAGAGCCTGATTGCGCTTGTTGAAGAGCTCGAAAGGCTGGGCGCCCGTGAAATCCGTCTGGCGCCCGGTCATGCACTGCTTGTTCCGGGCCTGAAAGGGGAGGACATCGCACGGGCACAGGCTCGCGCTCTTGCCCTCGGTTTCCGCATCTCGCCGGATGATCCGGGCAATCATATCGCCGTGTGTGCCGGGATCGGCGCCTGCCGCTCGGCGCTTCTCGACACAAAAGGGGTTGCACGGCTGTTTATCGAGGAGGCCCCGGAACTGCTTGACGGCACGCTGTCGGTGCATCTGTCCGGCTGCGCCAAGGGCTGCGCAAAGCCTTCGCCCGCGACACTGACCATGCTGGGTGCGCCATTAGGCTATGGGCTTGTCGTAAATGGCCCTGCATCTGCCGTCCCCAACGCCTACATCGATCAAAAGACCATAAAAACCGCAATCGGGCATCTCGGCGCCCTGGTGCGGCAGAACAAACAGGCTGGCGAATCGGCCCGGTCCTGCCTTACACGGCTCGGACCGGATGCGACCATCGCGGCGCTGCAACAGGGATAGAGATGCCAGACTACGATTATATCCGGGATGGCGACGCCATCTACGAGCGGTCCTTTGCCATCATCCGCAGCGAGGCCGATCTGTCGCGGTTTTCCGAAGAGGAGGCCGATCTCGCGGTGCGCATGGTGCATGCCTGCGGTCTGGTCGAGGCGGCCAAGCAATTCGAATTCTCGCCCGACTTTGTTGCTGCTGCCCGCACGGCGCTGCAGAACGGCGCGCCCATTCTCTGCGATGCCTTCATGGTGGTGCATGGCGTCACCCGCGCACGTCTTCCGGCGGGCAATGAAGTGATCTGCAGCCTGCGCGAACCGCAGACGGTTTCGATCGCAAAGGAGATCGGCAATACCCGCTCCGCCGCAGCGCTCAAGCTCTGGGGTGATCGCATGGCTGGTGCCGTTGTTGCCATCGGCAACGCGCCGACGGCCCTCTTCTACCTGCTCGAACTCCTGCGCGACGGCGCGCCGAAGCCCGCGGCGATCATCGGCATGCCGGTGGGTTTCGTCGGGGCGGCAGAATCCAAGGATGCGCTGGCTGAGCATTCCTATGGCGTGCCCTATGCCATCGTGCGCGGACGCCTGGGCGGCAGCGCGATGACCGCAGCGGCGGTCAATTCGCTGGCGAGGCCGGGTCTTTGAGCGCGCCCCTGCCAGGAAAACTCATCGGTGTCGGCACTGGGCCCGGCGATCCCGAGCTTCTGACGGTCAAGGCCGTCAAGGCGCTGGCGGCCGCCGACGTGCTTGCCTATTTCGCCAAGGAAGGCCGGCGCGGCAATGGCCGCACGATCGTCGACGGCATGCTGAAAGCCGATCTCATCGAACTGCCGCTCTTTTATCCGGTCACGACCGAGATCGACAAGGAACACGACGACTACAAGAGCCAGATCACCGGCTTCTATGATGTATCCGCTGCAGTGATAGCCGCGCATCTGGAGGCCGGTCGGACCGTCGCCATTCTCAGCGAAGGCGACCCGCTGTTCTACGGCTCCTACATGCACCTGCATGTGCGCCTCGCCGGGCGTTTTCCGACGGAGGTCATTCCCGGCATCACGGCAATGTCCGGCTGCTGGTCGATGGCCGGCCTGCCGATCGTTCAGGGTGATGACGTTCTTTCCGTTCTGCCGGGCACCATGGCCGAGACTGAGCTTGCCCGCCGGCTCGGCGACACCGAAGCTGCCGTGATCATGAAGGTCGGCCGCAACCTTCCGAAGATCCGCCGCGCGCTCGAAGCTTCGGGCAAGCTTTCGCAGGCGCTCTATGTCGAGCGTGGCACGATGGCGACCTCAGCGATGATCCCGCTTGCGGAAAAGGCCGATGATGTCGCGCCGTATTTTTCGCTCGTGCTGGTCGCCGGATGGAAAGGCAAGCCATGACCGGAACGCTTTATGTCGTGGGCACTGGCCCCGGGGGGGGGCAGCAGATGACGCCCGAGGCGCTGGAGGCGGTTTCGAAAGCCACGGAGTTTTTCGGCTATGGGCCTTATCTGGACCGGCTGTCGCTGCGGCCGGACCAGACGCGCATCGCGTCCGACAACAGGGAAGAGCTCGATCGCGCGCAGGCTGCACTGACGCGGGCTGCATCCGGCGTGAATGTCTGCGTCGTTTCGGGTGGCGATCCCGGCGTGTTTGCCATGGCCGCTGCCGTTTGCGAGGCGATCGATGCTGGGCCGGCCGAATGGCGGGACCTTGATCTCGTCGTTACCCCCGGCGTCACTGCCATGTTGGCGGTTGCCGCTCGAATCGGGGCGCCGCTCGGCCATGATTTTTGCGCGATTTCGCTGTCCGATAATCTCAAGCCCTGGGATGTGATCACCCGTCGTTTGCGACTGGTTGCCGAGGCCGGGCTGGTGATCGCGCTTTACAATCCCATCAGCAAGGCGCGGCCATGGCAGCTCGGCGAAGCCTTCGATATCCTGCGCACGGTGCTGCCTGCATCGACGCCGGTCATCTTCGGTCGTGCTGCCGGACGGCCGGACGAGCGCATGCAGGTTATGTCATTGGTCGAGGCCGATGCCGGGCGCGCCGACATGGCGACCTGCGTGATTATCGGTTCGGCGTTGACCCGGGTGATCGAGCGGCCCGGAAGACCGGACCTTGTCTACACGCCACGCTTCATCTCCGGAGACAGCAAGTGATCGATCCGGTCGAGAGCGTCGGCAAGCGTCCCGACCGATTGCAGATCGGCCGCCTCCTGCCGCTCCACCATGACCACCTCGATGCCGAGGTCGCGCGCCGCTGCGATCTTGCCGTAGATGGCGCTACCGCCGCTGTTCTTGGCAACGATGACGTCGATATGGTTGTCTTCCAGCAGCCTGCGTTCGTCAGCCCTGTCGAAGGGGCCGGCCGCGAGGATATAACGCGCCTGCGGAAGCTTCAGCTGCGGCGTCACCGGATCGACGCTGCGGACGAGATAGTGGTGCTGCGGGGCCTGTTCGAATTGGAATGCCTCCTGCCGGCCGATGGCGAGGAAGACATTTCGGGATGTCATGCCGAGCGCACGCACGGCGTCCGCCATGGTCGAAACCGAGGTCCAGCGATCGCACGCCTGCCGCTCCCATGCTGGACGCCGCAGGGCAAACGCCGCAATGCCGGTCTGCCTGGCTGCAATCGCGGCATTGGCGGAGATGCGCGCGGCAAAAGGGTGTGTGGCATCGATCAGCAGGTCGAAATTATTGCTGCGCAGGAAATGAGCCAGACCCTCTGCGCCGCCGAAACCGCCGCTGCGCACCGGGACCGGTTGTGCCATGGGTTCGGCGGTGCGGCCGGCCAGCGAAAGCAGCACGTCGCAATCGACGCGGCCTTTCAGCCTGTCCGCCAATTGCCGGGCCTCGGTCGTTCCGCCGAGTATCAGAATGCGGTGTCTGCCCATGCGTGACGGTTCCGTGCCTTCCTCTGGTCTTCAAGCGCCCTGGCTGACGGTCATCGGCCTGGGAGAAGATGGTCTAGCTGGTCTGGGCCACGAGGCCAAGCGCTGCATCTCATCGGCAACCGTGATCTTCGGCGGGGCACGGCATCTGGAACTGGCAGCCTCCCTGATCACCGGCGAGGCTCATGTCTGGGCAAGCCCGTTCGAGCGTTCGATCAATGCGATCCTTGCCCTACGTGGTTCACCCGTTGTCGTGCTTGCCTCCGGAGATCCGTTTTTCTTCGGCGTGGGCGCCACGCTTGCACGCCGCATCGACCCAGCTGAAATGCGGGTCCTGCCATTTCCGTCCTCCTTCAGTCTGGCCGCCGCAAAGCTTGGCTGGGCCTTGCAGGATACCATCACCGTTTCGCTGCACGGGCGTCCCGTCGATCTTATCCGTCCGCACCTGCATCCAGGCGCACGCATCCTCGCCCTGACCTCGGACGGGAAAGGTCCTGTTGCGCTCGCAAGACTGCTGGTCGAAAGCGGCTTCGGTCAGTCAATTTTGACCGTTTTGGAAGCGCTCGGCGGGTCCGACGAGCGTGTCACGCGGCAAATCGCGGCAGAATTTTCGCAGTTCGACGTCCATGCGCTGAATATCTGCGCCGTGGAAGTCGTTGCCGAAGGCGGAGCACGCATCCTTTCGTTTGCCGGGGGTCTGGACGATGCGCTGTTCGAGCATGACGGGCAGATCACCAAGCGGGAAATCCGCGCGCTGACGCTGTCGGCGCTTGCGCCGCGTCGTGGCGAGCTTCTGTGGGACATCGGGGCCGGGTCCGGCTCCATCGCCATCGAATGGATGCTGACTGATCCGTCCATGCGGGCGCTGGCAATCGAGGTTTCAGCCGAGCGCGTCGCGCGCATCGGCCGCAATGCTGCCCGCTTCGGTGTGCCCGGCCTTGATATCGTTCACGGGGTGGCTCCCGATGTGCTGTCCGGCCTGACGCCGCCCGATGCGATCTTTATCGGCGGTGGCGGCAGCGGCGATGGCGTCATGGACGCTGCCATGGCCGCCTTGCGCGAGGGCGGTCGTCTGGTTGCCAATGCGGTGACGACCGAAATGGAAGCGGTGCTTCTGGCGAGCCATGCCCGGTTTGGCGGCACGTTGATCCGCATCGACATCGCGCGGGCATCACCCGTCGGCGCGATGACCGGGTGGCGCCCGGCTATGCCGGTGACGCAATGGTCGTGGACCAAAGAATAGAAGACGTCTGAGAGGAAACGAAATGACAGTGCATTTTATCGGCGCAGGCCCCGGCGCTGCCGACCTGATCACGGTGCGCGGGCGCGACCTCATCGCCCGGTGCCCCGTCTGCCTCTATGCGGGATCGATCGTCTCGCCGGACCTGCTGCAATATTGCCCGCCCGGCGCCCGCATCGTCGATACCGCGCCGATGTCGCTGGACGAGATCGAAGCCGAATATGTCAGGGCGGCTGCCGATGGTCAGGACGTGGCCCGACTGCATTCCGGCGACCTTTCCGTCTGGAGTGCGGTCGCCGAGCAAGTTCGCCGTCTGGAAAAACATGGGTTCGACTTTACGATGACCCCGGGGGTTCCCGCCTTTGCTGCTGCGGCAGCCGCGCTTGGTCGGGAACTGACGATCCCGGCCGTTGCTCAGAGCCTGGTGCTGACACGGGTTTCGGGTCGTGCATCGCCGATGCCGAATGCAGAGACGCTGGCGGGTTTCGGTGCCACCGGCTCGACGCTTGCCATCCACCTGGCGATCCACGCGCTTGGACAGGTAGTGACGGAACTGACGCCGCTTTATGGTGCGGATTGCCCGGTTGCCATCGTCGTCAAGGCATCCTGGCCGGACGAGCGTGTCCTGCGTGGCACGCTCGGCGATATCGAAGCCAAGGTCGCGGCCGATCCGATCGAACGCACGGCACTGATCTTCGTCGGCAAAACCTTGGGCGCCACCGATTTTCGCGAAAGCGCGCTCTATGACGCCGCCTATCAGCGCCGTTTCCGGGGGCGTGACGGGCTTTAGACGATTTCGGTGTCCGTTGCAGAAGGCTCAGGCTTCGTCTTTCGCGGTACTCCGTCCTTGCCTTCGATCCGGTCACGGTAGAGCGCCGATTGCCCCAGCAGCATCAATGTCACTGGCGTCGTCAGGATGATGAAGACGATGATCAGGACCTCGTGGAAGATCCAGCGGTTTTGCAGAACGGCAAAGCAGAGCATGGATGCCAGGCAGATCAGAATGACGCCGGCGCTCGCACCGAGTGTCGGGGCGTGCAATCGGCTGTAGAAACTTTTCAGCCGCAGGAGCCCGATCGAGCCGATGAGCGTGATGATCGATCCTGTCAGCAGGAGAATGCAGACGGGGATGGCGGCCCAGAGCGGCAGGTCGGTGAGATGGCTCATTCGATCACCTCGCCGCGCATCAGGAATTTGGAAAAGGCGATCGAGGAGACGAAGCCGAGCAGGGCGATGATCAGTGCCGATTCGAAATAGATCGTGTTGGCGGTGCGGATGCCGAAGGTGAGCAGCAGCAGCATGCCGTTGATATAGAGTGCGTCGAGCCCCAGAATGCGGTCCTGCGCACGCGGCCCCTTGACCATGCGGAACAGAGCGCAGCCCATGGCCAGCCCGAGGATGATCTGGGAGAGCAGGATCGACCAGATGATGAAGAGTTCAGTCATTCGAATAACTCCCTCAAAGGCGCCTCGTAACGCGTCCTGATCAACTCTGCCCAGGCAGTCCCGTTTTCAATGTCGAGCACATGGAGCAGCAATACGCGGGTCTGGCTGTCGAATTCAAGCCAGGCCGAGCCCGGGGTCGCCGTCAGGATGCAGGCCAAAATGGCCAGTCCGTTCTCGTCCCGGAGCGTGATGTCGATCGGTACGAAGCCAGAATTCACCGGCCGGTTCCTGCGGCGCAGGATGATGCCCATCACCATGATATTGGATTTTGCCACGTCAACGATCACGTTTGCCGTCAGCCGCCCGACCAGCCAGGCTTTTTTCATATGTGTCTTCGTCGGCCTGAGATTGACCATCAGCCAGGCATGCGAAATGCCGAGCGCGGCACCGAGAAGGATCTGTGCCGGCGAAAGCGACTGGTTGATCAATAGCCAGAAGAGCATGAGAGCAAAGGACAACAGCGGGTAGGGGAACCAGTAGCGCATGGCGTCAATCGCCTCCCGCCGGGTTGATCCGCGGTGCGGTAAGCACGCTGTCGGTATAGTTTTCAGGATTGGCGAGCGCCTTTGCCGTCGCGTCCATGTAGCGCATCGCCGGTCCTGCCTGCAGGCTCAGGAAAACCGTTGCCAGCAGAAGCAGCAGCACCGGCGTGATCTCGATCAGGAACACCCGCGGAATCGTACCTTCGATCGATGTCCAGAATGTCCGGATGCCGATGCGGTTCATCGCGATCATCGCTGACAGCCCGGACAGGATGAGCAGCGCGACATAGATCCATTGCGCCGCGACGATCGGAAGGTTGCCGCCAAAACCGGTTTCGTTGAAAAGTTCGTGCAGGATCGCGAATTTCGCGAGGAAGCCCGAGAGCGGCGGAAGGCCCGACATCAGGATGGCGCAGACGCAGAAGCACAGACCCAGCACGGCCAGCGTGCCCGGTACGGCAACGCCGACCTCCTTTTCCGTCTCGTCCTCATCGATGTCGCCATAGGCCTCCATCGTGACGGCCAGAACGTCTGCACCGGCATCGCGGCCGCGTTCGACCAGTTCGATCAGCAGGAAGAAGGCGCAGATCGTCAGCGTCGAACTGACCAGATAGAACAGGGCGCCGCCGATGACGGCGCTATTGCCGAGGCCGATCGCCGCCAGAAGAGTGCCGGAGGAGACCAGCACGCTGTAGCCTGCCAGGCGCCCCATCGCCTGCGAGGCCAGAACGCCTATCGCGCCGAAAGCAATCGTCAGCAGGCCGCCGTAGAGAAGGAGGGTCTGGCCGAAACCTGCGGACATGCCGGCCTCGTCGCCGAACAGCAGCAGCGATAGGCGCAGGATGACGTAGATGCCGACCTTGGTGAGAAGGGCGAATATGGCTGCAACAGGAGGCGTTGCGGCGGAATAGGCGGTTGGCAGCCAGAAGCCGAGTGGCCACATGCCGGCCTTGACGAGAAAGGCTATGCCGAGGAGGGCTGCGCCCGCCTCCATCAGCATGCGGCTTTCCGGCCCCAGCGTCGTGATGCGAACCGCGAGATCGGCCATGTTGAGCGTGCCGGTAGCGCCGTAGATCAGGCTGACGCCGATCAGGAACAGGGACGATGCCGCCAGATTGACGGCGATGTAGTGCAGGCCGGCCTTGACCCGCATCGGGCCGGAACCGTGCAAGAGCAGGCCGTAGGATGCGGCCAGCATCATTTCGAAGAAGACGAAGAGATTAAACAGGTCGCCCGTCAGGAAGGCGCCGTTGAGGCCGGCAAGCAGCAACTGGAACAGCGAGTGGAAATGATAGCCGGCCGTATGCCAGCGCGCCATCGCATAGACCTGCGCTGCGAGCGCGGTAAAGCTGCTCAGCGCCAGCATCAGGGCGGAAAGCCGGTCAAGCACAAGCACGATGCCGAATGGCGCCGGCCAGTTTCCGAGCAGGTAGACGCTGGTGCCGGTTGCGGAATCGCCGGAGGTTGCGATCCAGACCAAAGCGACGGTTGCGATGAAAAGAACCAGCGTCGAGGCGAAGCCGAGAACGCCCTTCAGGGTCCTGTTGCGGTCGTCGATCGGGATCAGGGCTGCGGCCGTCGCCATCGGCAACAGGATCGGCAGGATGATCAGGTGGTTTGCCCAACTCATCCCGTCACTCCCTGCCGTCCACATGGTCGGTGCCGGTAAAGCCGCGCGATGCCAGCAGAACGACGAGGAACAGCGCGGTCATGGCAAAGCCGATGACGATCGCGGTCAGCACGAGCGCCTGCGGTATCGGGTCCGTATGGGTGAGCAATCCGCCGGCGCCGCCGGGTTCCAGCACCGGCGGAGCGTTGACGCGCAAGCGGCCCATGCCGAAGATGAAGAGATTGACCGCGTAGGACAGAAGCGAAAGGCCGATGATTACCTGATAGGTGCGCGGGCGGAAGAGCAGCCAGACTCCGGATGCGGTCAGAACGCCGATGCCGCAGGAGAGAACGAGTTCCATTACACGGTCTCCTTGCCGGCGGCGCGCGCGGCCTTGATCTGCGCACGCGGCGCGCGCACGGACTGGTGGGCCAGCGCGATCAGGATCAGCACCGTGGCGCCGAGCACCAGCGAGAAGACGCCGAGATCGAACAGGATCGCCGTTGCCAGCGGAATTTTTCCGATCAGCGGCAGGCTGGCATACTGCATGTGCGAGGTCAGGAACGGATAACCGAAAGCCCAGGAACCCAGGCCGGTCGCCATGGCAACGAGAAGGCCAATGCTCATCCAGCGGAGCGGATGGATGCGCAACCGCTCTTCGACCCAGCGCGTGCCGCCGGCCATGTATTGCAGAATAAAGGCGATCGACATGGCGATGCCGGCCGCAAAGCCGCCGCCGGGAAGATCATGGCCGCGGAAGAACAGGAAGGCCGTCAGCATGCCGATCACCGGGAACATCCAGCGCATGATGACCGACGGGATCAGCAGGTATTCGGCGATGCTGTCGCCCTTCTTGCGATCGGGATGATCGTCGTCGAACGCATTCTGAATCCGTTGCTGTTCCGGTTTTTCGAGGCTCTCGGTTGCCGGGCGGAACCGGCGGAGCAGCGAGAACACGGTGAGCGCAACGATGCAGAGTACGGCAATCTCACCGAGCGTGTCGAAGCCGCGAAAATCGACGAGGATGACGTTGACGACGTTGGTGCCGCCGCCTTCGCTATAGGCGCGCTCCAGGAAATAACTGGAGATCGTGTCGGGTATGTTGCGCGTCATCACCGTGTAGGAGACGAGCATCATGCCGATCCCGCAGGCCAGCGCCAGCGCCAGGTCACGCAGGCGCCGTATCCGCACGGAGAAATCCATGAGTTCCGGATCGTTGGGATCCTCGATCCGCTTGGGCAGCCAGCGCAGGCCGAGCAGGATGAGAACCGTCGTGACGATTTCGACCAGAAGCTGGGTCACCGCAAGATCCGGTGCCGACAGCCAGATGAAGGTGATGCAGGTGACGAGGCCGGCGCCGCCGAGCAGCACCAACGCCGCCAGCCGGTGGAACTTCGCCTGGTAGGCAGCCCCGACTGCGCAGATCATGCCGATGATCCAGAGCAGCGCAAAGGCCGGATCGACGCTGCGCAGCGCCATGGCTGCAGGTTTGAAGCCCTGCAGCAGGAGCGGGATGGTCCCGGCGGCAAAGGCGATGAAGACCAGAATGCGCATCTGCGGCTGCAGCCGGCGCGAACTCGCCGTGCGTTCCAGCCAGCGCGCCCATTTCCACGAGAGCGTGACCAGCACGCGCTCGAAGATTCGCTGTCCTTCCAGCCGCCGGAAGAAGGGTGGACCTTCGACGCTGGTGGCAAGGTAGGTTTTCATCAGCAGGAAAAGAACGACACCGCCGATCAGGGCAACGAGGCTCATGGCGAGCGGCAGGTTCCACCCATGCCAGACGGCAAGGCTGTAGACCGGGGTCGCATCGCCAAGCACGGATTGCACGGCCGTATGCAGGAAGGGACCGATTGTGAATGCCGGTATGACTCCGACGACGAGGCAGGCAAGCACCAGGAACTCGATCGGAGCGCGCATCCAGTGCGGCGGCTCGTGCGGTATCTTCGGCAGGTCCTTCGGCGGTGGGCCGAAGAAGACGCTGTGAATGAAACGCAGGGAATAGGTAACGGCAAACATGCTGGCCAGCGTCGCCACATAGGGCGTGATTGTATCGAGGACGTTGTATTTGTGCGTCTCGATCGCCTCGGCGAAGAACATTTCCTTCGACAGGAAGCCGTTCAGCAGCGGCACGCCGGCCATGGCGGCGCTGGCGACCATGGCAAGCGTCGCGGTGAAGGGCATGTACCGGAAAAGGCCGCTCAGCTTGCGCATGTCGCGCGTCCCGGTTTCATGGTCGATGATGCCGGCTGCCATGAACAGCGAGGCCTTGAAGGTCGCGTGGTTCATCGTGTGGAAGATCGCTGCGACCGCCGCCAGCGGACTGCCGAGGCTGAGCAGGACGGTGATCAGGCCCAGATGGCTGATGGTCGAATAGGCCAAAAGGCCTTTCAGATCCTGCTGGAAAATCGCGAAATAGGCGCCGAGCAGCAGCGTCGTCAGGCCGGCGCAGCCGACGATCCAGAACCAGGCGTCGGTTCCGGCCATCACCGGCCAGAGCCGGATCAGCAGGAACACGCCGGCTTTCACGAGGGTTGCCGAGTGCAGATAGGCCGAGACCGGAGTTGGCGCCGCCATGGCGTGCGGCAGCCAGAAATGAAACGGGAACTGCGCGCTTTTGGTGAGCGCACCCAGCAGGATCAGGATCAGCACGGTCGTGTAGAGCGGATGCTCGCGAATGACATTGCCGGAGGACAGCACGGCGTCGAGATCGTAGCTTCCGACGATATGGCCGATGAGCATCAGGCCGACGAACATGCACAGGCCACCCGTGCCGGTGATGGTCAGAGCCATGCGCGCACCGTCGCGGGCATGGGCATTGTGATGCCAATAACCGATCAGGAGAAAGGAGGTGATGCTGGTCAGTTCCCAGAAGATCGCCAGCTGGATGATGTTGCCGGATAGCACAATGCCCAGCATGGCTCCCATGAAGGCAAGGAACATCGAGAAGAAGCGTGGCACGGGGTCGCTGGCAGACATGTAATAGCGCGCATAGACGACGACGAGCAGGCCGATCGCCGTAATGACGCTCGCAAACATCCAGGCAAAACCATCCATGCGCAGGGTGATGTTAAGCCCAAGTTCGGGCAGCCAGCGCAGCTCGTATCGCAAGACGCCACCGGAGGTGACGAACGGGTAGAGGCCGGCGACAATCAGCAGGCACAGAAGCGCGACGGCCCCCGAAAACCATGCTGCGGCGGTGCCCTTGGCAGAGGGCAGGAAGATTGCAGCAAGGCTTCCCGCAAAAGGTGCAAGGCTGAGAATCAGAAGCAAGGGTCCGGCGGTCTCTATGTCTCTGTTTCCTCGATCGTTCCGAGTGGAAAGGAGCACATGGGCTCCGCGAAGGTCTGGCCGGCGATGTGGCCGGAACCGTTGTCCTGAGCATGCCGCAGGGCTGCAGAATGGACATGTATTTTTATGTCCGGTTTCTTCCCCCATGCCAACCCGAAGAAAGCAGAAAATGCTATGCTGGATCGATTTTTCGCGCTGCCGATCGCGAGACGCGCTGGATTTTCGACGACTGCGGCAAACATGATTTCAGAAAAGAACGGCGGTTATTTTGTAACGAAATGTATTTCGCCGGCCTCGGGAAATATTGGGACATGCAAATCCAGCCGCGTCGTCATCCGGTCACCGTGCGTTTTCGCCAGCGGCCGGGTATAAGGCGTCATGGAAAACATACCGCACATTCTCGTCGTGGACGATGACCTGGAAATCCGGCGACTGCTTGGAAAATACCTGGATGGCCAGGGATTTCGTGTCACCCTTGCCGGCAGCCGCACCGAATGCGAAGCCAAGCTTGCGGAGTTGAAGATCGACCTGATCGTGCTCGATGTCATGCTGCCGGACGGATCCGGGCTTGATCTTTGCCGGTCGCTGCGCGAGCGCATGCCGCAACTCTCGATGATCCTGCTGACGGCGCTGAAAGAGGATGTCGATCGCATCATCGGACTGGAGTTCGGCGCAGACGACTATCTCGGCAAACCATTCAATCCGCGCGAACTGGCCGCGCGTATCCGCGCCGTGCTGCGGCGCGGGCGCAGCGAACCGGCAGCGCCCGGCGTCGAGCGACGATTCGTCTTTGCCAACTACGTCGCCGACGTCGAAAGCCGCTCGCTCACCGCACCGGATGGAACGCCAGTGGACCTGACCGGCGGCGAGTTCGAATTGCTGATGGTCTTTCTACAGAGGCCCGGACGCATCCTGTCGCGCGATTCGCTGCTCGACCTGACGCAGGGTCGCACGGCGGATCCCTTCGATCGCTCGATCGACATCCTCGTTAGTCGACTGCGCCGGAAGCTTGGCGATGCCAGCGTTTTTCACATGCTGAAGACCATCCGCAACAAGGGCTACCAGCTGGCCGTGCCCGTCGAACGCGGGCACTAGCCATGTGGTCGCTGCGCACCCGCTTCACGCTGCTGCTCGTCGTTGCCGTTCTTCTGGTTCTGGTCGCCGCTGCGTTCGTCACCGCGCAATTGCTGCGCAAGCCGCCCGAGGCGCGCTTCAATCTTGCAATGTCGGAAAATGCAGAACTTGCGGCAGTCCTGTTGCGGGCTGATCCCGCAGCCGCCGCAAGGCTGAACATTCCGATTGGACGCAGGCCAACGGCGGATCGCATCGACGAATTTCCGACACGTATGCTCAATGCCGATCGCATGAAGCATGGCTATACGTCCGAATTGCTTCTGCTTGATGGCAAGAGCCCGAATGCGCGCAATCTGGCGGTGCATATCGATGGCGAGCGCTGGGCTTTTCTCAATTTCCCAGGCCCGGGTCCGTTCCCTCTGGTGCCGCTTGCTGCATACCTGACGCTTGTCGCTGCCGGCATGATCGGCATCGCGGTCTATGCCAGTGCGGTGATGATGCGCCCCCTGCGGATCCTGGACGAGACAATCGCCAAGATCCGCTCTGACGGTGTCATTCCGGACATTCCGGAGACAGGCCCCATGGAGGTCCGCACGACGGCCCAGACCATCAACAGGCTTGCCGCCCGCCTCAATGCCGCGATCTCGAGCCGCATGCGACTGGTCGCAGCTGCCGGCCATGACCTGCGCACGCCGATGACGCGCATGCGCCTGCGCGCGGAATTCGTCGTCGATGCGGACGAGCGCCAATCCTGGCTCAAGGACCTCGATGAGCTCGATCACATTGCAGACAGTGCCATCCGGCTGGTTCGCGAGGAGGTCAGCAACGCCGCCGACGAGACCGTACGGCTCGACAGGATCATCGAGGAGATTGTTTCTGAAATCCGCGAGACGGGGCTCGTCGTCGATCACGGGCCGCTGCGGCCCGTCGTCGTCAAGGGCGCGCCGTTCGCGCTGAAACGGGCCATCCGCAATCTGGTGATCAATGCCGCGACCCATGGTGAAGGCGCAGGTCTTTCGCTTGATGGCGTCGAGGATGGCGAAGCGGTGCTGACGATCTGCGACCATGGCCCCGGGATCCCGCCGCACCTGCTCGACCGGGTGTTCGAGCCCTTCTTCCGCGTCGATCAGGCACGCCGCCAAATCGTTCCAGGTGCCGGCTTGGGCCTCGCCATTTCGCGCGAAATCATCGAGAACAACGGCGGCTCTGTGTCGATCGTCAACAGGCCGGAAGGCGGGCTGCTGCAGACCGTGCGGCTGCCGGTTTCCGTCGCGGATTGAAGCGATATATCCGCCTTCATTTGCCCCTTGCGTACTGCTAGAAGATCTCCACTCTCAAGCACAAACGGCAGGGCAGGAATGACAGACAACCTCATCGTCAGGGCAGGGCCCTTCGCGTTTTCGGCCAGGCTCGAGACGGCCTTGGCGCCGAAGACCTGCGCGGCCATACGCCGGGTTCTGCCCTATCGGCAGAAGCTCATTCATGTGCGCTGGAGTGGCGAGGCCATGTGGATACCACTTGGCGAGGAGGATTTCGGTATCGGTTACGAAAACCACACCAGCTTTCCGGCTCCGGGACAGATGCTCCTCTATCCGGGCGGCATCAGCGAGACGGAAATGCTGCTCGGCTACGGTGCAGTGCATTTCAAGTCGAAGATGGGCCAGCTGGCCGGCAACCATTTCATGACCATCACGTCCGATCTCGACGACCTGCCGAAGCTCGGCAAGATGGTCCTATGGGAAGGGGCGCAGCCGATCGAGATCGGCAACGCCCCCTGATGTTTCCGATAGAGCCGCCGGCCTGCAGGCCGGCGATCTTCGAATTTTCCTACTGGCCGGCAACCTCGATCGCCGAACCGCCACCGACGGCGACATTCAGCGCCACGTAGTTGGTCGCAAGGCTGCGGATACCGGCAGCCAGCTGGATGCGGGCGGAAGACAACGAACGCTCGGCATCCAGAACGTCGAGCAGCGATGTCGCGCCGCCCTTGTAGCTTTCGCGTGCGAGGCCGAGGGCCTCTTCATAGGACGACACGACCTTTCGCAGGGCGGCGACCGTCTGGTAGTTCTTGCGCAGCGAGATCAGCGCATTTTCGACGTCCTCGACGGCGCCCAGCACGGTCTGCTTCCAGGCGATATACTGCTGGGCAGCACCCGACTTGGCGATGTCGACATTGGCCTTCAGGGCATTGCCGTTGAAAATCGGCAGGTTCAGGCTCGGTCCGAACGACCAGCTTGCCGCGCCGCCGCGTGCAGCACTTGCGATGACGCGCGAACCGTCGATCGTGCCGCTGAGCGAAATGCTCGGATAGAGCTGCGATTCGGCAACGCCGATCTGTGCCGTCGCTGCCGCAAGAAGACGTTCGGCGCGGCGGATGTCGGGACGGTTGCGGATCAGGTCCGCCGGAATGCCGATCTTCGTGTTGTAGCGCGGCATCGGCTGGGCGGAGCCGCGAAGCAGACCGGCCGTGACCGTCGTTGCCGGAACGCCGAGGAGCGTAGCGATATGATTGGCGGCGACATGGAAGCCGGTTTCGTAGGCCGGCAGTTCCGCCAGCGTCTGGTTGACGAGACCTTCGGACTGGACCACGTCCAGATTGGACGCGGCACCGGCAGCCTTGATGTCGTTGGTCAGCTTCAGCGTTTCGCGCCGCGATGAAAGGCTCTTCTGGGCCAGTGCCAGAGCTTCCTGGTTGTAGCGGGCGTCGATATAGGAGCTGACGAGGTCGGACAGATAGGCGAGCCTTGCAACGTTCACGTCGTCATAGGCGGCATCGAGCGAGGCATTGGCCGATTCCTTGGCACGGCGATACTGGCCGAAGAAATCGAGAAGCCAGGAAGCATCGAGGCCGGCTGCAAGCGTCGTTGTCTCGCTGTGGTCATTGCCGGAACTCCGGCGCGCAAACGAGCCATCTGATCCCTGCGTGGTCGCGGATGCGCCGCCGTTCAGCTGCGGAAGTCCGCCGGCACCGGCCGCGATGACATTGGCGCGCGCCTCGACGATGCGCTCCATCGATGCCTGGACGTCGAGGTTTTCGGACAGGCCCTGCGCCACCAGGCCGTTCAGCTTCTTGTCGCGGAAGGACTGCCACCAGGGCGAAAGGGTAACGTCATCGGCAGCATGGGTGTTGCCTGCAGAGAATTTTCCCGGAAGTGCTGCATCCGGCGACTGGTAGTTCGGGCCGACGACGCAGCCTGACAGAAGGAGAAGGCTCAAGGGAAAGAGCACGTTTGCAATTTTCATCTGGTATCCCCATCCGGCACAGCATGCTCCGGCTATTATTCAAATTTTAATCGGTCTTTAACAGTTTTCCGCGTATGAAGACCGCAGTCGATGTCAAAGTATGAGGGGACGAAACTGTCCCCAGAAAATCCTGTGGCAGGACGGTTATCCGACAGATGAAAACCGCACCCCGATCCCAGCGGCTGTCACCGATCGCAATTCCACGATCCACATCTTAATCGCCATACGCAATGCAGCAAGCGTCTTCGACGCGTCGCCTTCCTGCGCGGACTCCATATATGATGGTCCCTCATTGAATGCAATCGGACAATCTGCGTATTTGCACCGGCCAAGTTCGGCTTTCAGGACATGAATGGCAGTGTCCGGTGCGGTGGCCCCCTCAATCTTGCTTGAGTACGACCGGTCGCACTATCGCATGTACAGAGCGGCGGTTGGTCATGTTTGTATGAATCGCACGGCATTCCCCGGATATGGAGGCCGAATTTGTCGATGGGCCCGAAAAGTCGCGTGCGATCCCGGCAGTGACGAAGGATTGAAGGGGCGTTTCGTTTGCCAAAACCGGACCGGCAAGCATCGACCACAGCGACGATCCGTTGGATTATGACGTTCCGTTGTCGATGCGAAAAACCGAGGGGTGGTGCAAATTGGTCGCAGGTTGGCGCTCCGGGGGGGCGATGCCTCGTGCCTGATGTCTGGGCATTGTTCAGTCGCAGCGTTGAAATCCAGGTGCCGCTCGTCAGCTATTCCGCCGGTTGTGAAACTGGCCGTCGTCATTTGCGATGGCCCTCGAAATCGTTTGCTTTCAAGCATTGCGTGGGCAGATCGGCGTCCGGCAATCATTGCCCGGACCGGTCATCCGTCCTGCCCTGCGCACGTTCAGGGAAGGTCTTCTTCATGAAGACCGGAGTGGGTGATCAGACCCACATTTCGCGTCCGCCGAACTGGTCGCCGTCCTCGAAATTTTTCGTTCCGATCTGCGACGCCGAATCGGATGCGGTTTCGTCCGCCTTGGGTGCAGGCTGCTGCTGCTGTTCGGCCTTGCGGCTTTCCGTTGCCGCAACGGCTGCGAGCTTGGCCTTCAGTTCGGCGATCGCCTGTTCGATTTCGGATTTCTCCGCATCGGTTTTCGCCTCGTCGAGTTCGGTCTGCTTGGCTTCGATCTGGGCTTCAAGCGAAGCCTTCTGGGCCGCGCCGCTGCCCGAACTGCTGGTCGTGCTTGTGGTTAGGAGCGTGGTGCTGGAAATAGCGCCAACCATGGTCTTTCCTTTGCTTTCTCTGTGTTTCGGTCAGGAAGAGTTGGCATCGATCCACTAACGAAAGCTGACCTCAATATTTGAGAAATCACCCGTGTTTTCTTCGGCTTTTCAGAACGGAAACATTTCATCGACCCATGCTGCCGTTGCTGCGGATCCGGCTAAAATCAGGAAAATTACAATATATTGGCCCGTTTCGGCTTCGAAATCGCCATTTTGACGGATGGCGGCTCGGCCTTGAATATCCGTTGGCCCGGCGAGGCCGGTGCGAAGGGAAAGCAAATGCAATACAGCCTTACAGGCGCGATACCCGCACGAAACGAAGCAACACAAAAAACACTGCAGGGAAACAATTCGATACGGAATTTTGGCGGAAAAGTCCGGATGTTCGGCGGAAGAGGCGGATGAATGAGCGGTCATTTGCGCGAATGCCACGACATGCCGCGAATCAGTGTGCGGCTCCATGTCGATTCAGGCGGCCATCCATTTCCGCTCGCGGGCAAAGTTGGCGAGGTCGTTGGCGCTCATCGGGCGGGCAAAGGCGTATCCCTGGAGGCCGTAGCAGCCGAGTTCCCGCAGCGCCTGGGCATGCTCCATGGTCTCGACGCCTTCGGCGATGACCTCGATGCCAAGCGAACTGCCGATGTCGATGATCGAGGCGACGAGATGGCGCTGTTTGGTCGATGTCAGGATCGGAATGATCAACTGGCGATCGATCTTCAGGCGGCGCGGCGTCAATTTCAAAAGGCTGACGATGGATGCGTATCCGGTGCCGAAATCGTCGATCTCGATATCGATCCCCAGATTCTTGATGCGTTCGATGTTGGACAGAACGGTAAAGTCGCTTTCATCGAAGGAAATCGATTCCAGCAGTTCGAAGGACAGCCGGCCGGCCGGGATGGTCAGTTGCGACAGGCGCTCGATGAGATTTTCATCGTGCAGCCGCTGGTAGGACAGGTTGACGGAGACCTTCGGTATATGGATGCCGGACGCCTCCCAGCGATGCAGCTGGAACAGCGCCTGTTCGAGGATGCGTTGGTCGATCTCGGCAATGACGTTGATGTCTTCCGCGGTCTTCAGGAAGGCGTATGGTGCGAGCAGGCCCTTCGTCGGATGATCCCAACGGGCCAGTGCCTCGACGCCGATAATGTCGAGCGAGACCGGGCAGAACTGCGGCTGGAAATGGGCGACGAATTCGTTCTGTTCGAGCCCGCGCAGGATTTCGTCGGCCGTCTGCTTGGATTTGATGACCGCCGTCTTCAGCGAATGGGTGAAGACCTCGCAGCGGTTGCGACCGCGGCGCTTGGCTTCGTAGAGCGCGATGTCGGCATTCACCAGAACCTGCGTGAGTTCCTCCCCGGGATCAGCCTGGTGCGCGATCCCGATGCTGACGCCGATGCGGCACTCCTGTTCCTTGTAGCGGATCGGCAGGCTCATCTCCTCTATAATCCGGCTTGCCATGATCGTGTCGCTGTTTTCCGCTGCTCCGGTTTTCGAGATGATGACGAATTCGTCGCCACCGATCCGGCCGACAAAATCGCTGTCCCGCGTATTGGCGCGCAGCACCTGGGCCGCATGTCGTAGGATTTCATCACCGGCTGCATGACCCAGTGTGTCGTTGATTTCCTTGAACCGGTCGAGATCGACATGGAAGATGCTGACCAATTCAGTGCCGTCTGTCTGCCCGCTCATCTCTGCGAGGATCTGATCGAGATAGCGGCGGTTGGGCAAGGTCGTCAGCGGATCGTGCAGGGCGTTGAATTCCATGCGGTGCCGCGCCGCTTCAAGCTCGGCGCTGTGAGCCTCTGCCTGTGTCTTGGCGTTTTCTAGGATGGCGTTGGTCTCGACGTCTCGAGTGACGTCCCAGTTGACGCCAACGATCTTCTGCCGGCCACCGGCACCGAAATACTTCGAACCGATTGCTCGGATGTGACGAATGCTGCCATCGGTGAGGATAACGCGGAACTGAGAGACATAGCTTTGGGCACCAGCCAGGGCATCGTTAAATTCGGTCTCGGCCTGCTGCAGATCGGCCGGATGCAGGGTTGTCTTCCAGTCTTCGTAGGTTCCCTTCAGGTGGCGCCCGCCATAAAGCTCCTTCATCCTCTCGTCCCAGAACAGCGTGCCGGTTGCTATATCCAGCTCCCATATGCCGATCTGCGATGTATCGAGCGCAATCTTCAGGCGGTAGGAGAGCTCCTGCAAACTTTCCCTGTTCTGCTTCAGCACCTCGATATTGCTCTGCCGTTCCTCCATCAGCCGGCCTGTCAGAAACATCGGAACGAGAATGAACAGGCCTGCCGTCGCCACGAGCATGCGCAATTGCCAGGTGTTCGGCGGCTCAAGCTGCCAGCCGCCCTTGGGAATGGCCAGAACCTGCCAGTTCCCTGCCGGAAGGAATATATTCCTTTCGACGGGATCAGAATTTCGGACCGCCGATGAGCCGTAAAACAGCGCACCATCCTCGCCGAGGCCGTCGCGCCCGATAATGGCAATGTCGAGATCCGCCGCCGCGGCAAGGAGCCCGCTGTCCTGATAAAGCAGTGGGACATCGATGACGGCAGAGACGATACCCCAGAAGCTGTTCGAACTGCCGCGACCGGAAATGAAGACCGGAAAGCGGCCGATCAGGCCTTCGCCGCCCTGCACCAGCGTCAGAGGGCCGGCCAGAACCATGCGCGCGGTTTCCTTGACACGAAGTGCTGCAGCGCGCTGATCCTTGTTTTTCCGATAGTCGAGACCGAGGGCCTTCCGGTTGCCTTCGAGGGGATAGATCAGCGAAACCACGAGATTGGGTGCGGCGGCGATGCTGCGTAGGTGCGACTGCTCGCTGAAAAGGTTCCGTGCCAGATCGGAGAAACGCTTCTGGTCCATGCCGGGCTCGGTGGAGATCGCCGCGATCAGTCCCCGCACCAGCTGGATGTCGCCATTGATATTGGCCTCAAGCTTGGCCCGAACGGGGTTGAGGGCAGTTGCAACCGCCTCCCGTATCTTGGCATGGTGGACCGCGCGGTTTTGCTGTTCGGCGAAAAGCCCTGCGGCGATGACGACCAGAATGGCGAGAAGAGTCGGCAAGTAGTTCGCTGTGAACCAGCGCGCCGCCTTCGGTCTCTCCGGATTTTTCAACTGGTCTGACTGCACACGATCACCACATTGCCGTCCCGTTGGCCATATTTAGCGGGATAATCGTAAAATCATCTTAACACTATAGACGATGCGAGTGCGTCAGGCCGTTGGCGGGGCTCCGTGGCATGCCAGAAGCATCTTGGATGCTGCTTACGACTGCCCCTGTCCGCCGTCGATCATGGTGATCAGTGTTTCGAGCCGGTCGGCTTCGCGCGGCAGCTTGTCCGTTCTCAGGCGCGAAATCCGCGGGAAGCGCATGGCAACGCCGGACTTGTGGCGGCCGGAGCGGTTGATGCCTTCGAAGGCCACCTCGACCACGAAACCGACATCGGGCTCCGCCCTGACAGATCGAACAGGGCCGAAACGTTCGATCGTGTTGTTGCGGACAAACCGGTCGAGAACGTCCAGTTCCGCATCGGTGAAGCCGAAATAGGCCTTGCCGACAGGGACAAGCGTATCCTTGCCGTCATTCTCGGTCCAGACGCCGAAGGTGAAGTCGGAGTAATAGCTGGATCGCTTGCCGTGGCCGCGCTGCGCATACATCAACACGGCATCGATGTTGTAGGGATTGCGCTTCCACTTGAACCACGGCCCCTTGGCCCGGCCCGGCGTATAGGGCGAATCCAGCCGTTTGAGCATGATACCTTCGATGACCGGATCGGGCGGATCGCTGCGCAGCCGGTCGAGTTCCTCCCAGGTTGAAAACGGCACCAGCGGCGACAGGTCGAAATGGGCCGCAGAGGTTGTCTCCAGCAGGTTGGCCAGTTTCTCGCGCCGTGCCAGAAAGCCGTCGCTGCGAATATCGAGGCCGCCGGAAAACAGAAGATCATAGCCACGGACGAAGGCCGGATAGTCCTCCAGCATCTTGCTGCTGACGGTCTTTCGGTTCAGCCGCTGTTGCAGGTCCGAGAAGCTGCGCGTCGCCTGATTGGTTCTCGATGTCCCGCCAACCAGAAGTTCGCCGTCCATGACGCCTTCGAAATCGGCGGCCTCGAGAATATCCGGAAAGACGCCTGAAATATCGTCGCCGCTGCGAGAGTAAAGTCGTCTCGTGCCGCCGAGATTGGCCAGTTGCACGCGGATGCCGTCCCATTTCCATTCGGCTGCGAAGTCCGCGGGATCAATGTTTTCGAGGTCCTTGTCGCCAACCGGCGTCGCCAGCATGACGGGGTGAAAGACCGCCGGTGTCGTCAGCGCCGGTTTATCCGCCTTGCCTTCGAGCCATTGGAAAAGCGACGTGTAAGGTGGTGCAAGACCATGCCACAGCATTTCGACATCGGCGATCTCGATGCCGCCAACATCGGCGACCGCCTGTTTTGCCAATCTCGCGGAGACGCCGATGCGCAGGCCGCCGGTGATCAGCTTCAGGAAGGCGAAACGGCTGGAACTGTCCATCTGGTCGAGAAGACTGCGGACCAGTCCGCGAACTTCCGATCGCCCGACGGACTGAAGCTGGTGAATGATCGTGCCCAGCGACAGGTCGTGTTCCTGCGCTCCGGCCTCGCCCCTTGGCTCCCAGACCAGCGAGATCGTTTCGGCAAGATCGCCGACATAGTCATAGGAATAGCGGAAAAGCACCTCGTCCATCCGCTCCATGATGAGTTCGCGCAAGAGCGCCGGCTTGACCGCCTTCAGCGACAGCGTCGAGGCGATAGCGGCCAGTGCGTAGCCGCGGTCCGGGTCGGGTGTTGCCCGGAAATAGTCGGTCAGCAGCCTGATCTTGGCGTTGCGCTGCGGCGTCAGGACCAGGCGGTCGAGAAGTTCGGCAAAGGCGCGCATCACTCGCCCTCATCGTCGTAGCCGACCAGATGCAGCGGGCGGGCGGCAATGCCCTGCAACTCGCACCAGCGCACCAGCGCTTCCTCGCGGCCATGCGTCACCCAGACCTGGGAAGGCGAAATTTCAAGGATCGTCCGGGTCAGTTCCGGCCAGTCGCAATGGTCCGATATGATCATCGGCAGCTCGACGCCGCGCTGTTTGGCGCGCTGGCGCACCATCATCCAGCCGGAGGCAAAGATCGATACCGGGTCGGGAAAACGCCGTGCCCATTTGTCGGCGAAGGCGGAAGGTGGTCCGATCACCACGGCTCCGGCAAAAGCCTGTCGGTCCTGCCCGGCGATCGTCGCCGGACGCAGGTCGCCGAGATCGTAGCCCTCACTCTGGTAATAATCGCAGAGTTTGGCAAGCGCGCCATGGATATAGATCGGCGCCTCATGGCCAGCTTCCCGGAGCAGGGCGATGACCCGTTGCGCCTTTCCCAGAGCATAGGCGCCGACAAGATGGGCCCGCTCGGGAAACTGACGAAGCGATGTCAGGAGCTTGGCGACCTCATGTCGATCGTCGGGATGATGGAAGACGGGCAGGCCGAAGGTTGCTTCGGTGATGAAGACGTCGCAGGAGACCGGCTCGAAAGGCAGGCAGGTCGGGTCGCGACGGCGCTTGTAGTCGCCGGACACGACGATCCGGGTTCCCTGCGCATCGACCGCGATCTGCGCCGAGCCCAGAACATGGCCTGCCGGGTGAAAGCTGACGGTGGCGCCGTTGATCACCAGTTTCGCCCCCAGCACCGCCACCTGTTCGCTGTTGCAGAAATCTTCGCCATAGCGGATGCGCATGATGTCCAGCGTTTCGCGGGTGGCGAGCACATGGGTGTGGCCGGAGCGGGCATGGTCGGCGTGCCCGTGCGTGATCAGGGCACGCTCGACCGGCTGCACGGGATCGATATAAAACTGGCCCAATTCGCAAAAAAGGCCCTTGGGGGTGGGATAAAGCAGCGCATCCGGTTTCATGCGCAGGAAGATAGCTGGCAAACGCGCGCCTGCCAGCCATCGCAAAGGTTTTTTTATCGCATGCCGTCCATCAGGCAGGGCGGCCGATGGTTTCGGCGATCAGGGACAGCACGGCATCGGCATCGACGGACGTGCAGACGCTTTGGCTCGGCAGATTGTCCCAGGCGCTTGGCGGAAAGGACCGGCTGTCTGGCTTCTGGATGGTCTGTCCATCCGCAATGCCACCGCAGACGACTCGGATCGCACCGCTGCGTGTCTCGAACAGATGTGGCGCGACCACGTAGACGCAGGCGCAGCTGTCATGCACGACCATGCCATCCTCGACATGCTGCTCGTAAAATTCGATGTAGAACTGCGAGATCTTCGCCAGCAGCGTGGCGCGCGCGCCGCCGGACGCGGCGATGTCTGCCATCAGCTTGCGGGTCATGACGGTCTTCGTCGTGACGTCGAGACCGACCACCGTCACCGGCCAGGGGGCCGTCATTGTAACGTCGGCAGCATCCGGGTCCCCGTGGATGTTGGCTTCCGCGGCGGGGGTAATGTTTCCCGGCACATCAAAAGCGCCGCCCATGATCACGACGTCCTTGACGAGCACGGCGATATCAGGGTCTTCCCGCAGCGCCAGCGCAAGGTTTGTCATGCGCCCCACGGCGACGATCGTCACTTCGCCGGGATGGGCGCGCACGGTCTCGATGATGAAGCGGTGTGCGGGGCGGGGATCGAGATCCACATCGACGCTGTCGGGAACGCCGATATTGCCCAGCCCGTCATCGCCATGGATGGCCGTTGGCCAATCAACATGCGGGCGCGACGGATCGAGCGTCTCGCCGAGACCCTTTGCGACGGGCGCATCGATGTTCCAAGTCTTCTTGAGATAGAGCGCATTGCGCGTCGTCGTCTCGATCGAGGCATTGCCGAAAACCGTCGTGATGCCGATCAGGTCGACATCGGGATGCTGATGCAGGAAAAGCAGGGCCATCGCATCGTCAATGCCGGGATCCGTATCGAAAATTACCTTGTGCATCGCGTCTTCTTCTCGTTTTTCTCGGTATCGTCAGGGTTGATCGTCTGTCTATGGAAACAAGCCGTGGCTGAAAGTCAATCTTGCCTCGGGGAATGATCTTACTGGAAGCGCTCGATTGCGAAGGGCGCCAGGTCGGCGGTTTGTCCGCCCGACAGCAGCCGGGTCACGGCCCTTGCGGTCACCGCCGAGAGGGTCAGGCCAAGATGCCCGTGGCCAAACGCCATGGCGATCCGGGAATCCTTTGGGCTGAGGCCGATCACCGGAACCGAATCGGGTGTCGATGGCCGCCGCCCCATCCATTCGACGCCCCCGGTCTCGGGCAGGGACGGTACGTAGCGGCGCATCTTGCTACGCATCGCCGCTGCACGGGCAAAATTCGCCGGTGCCTCCGGCCGCGCCAGTTCCACCGCGCCGCCGATCCGCAGCGCATTGCGCATCGGGGTTGCGACAAAACCATGCTCGGCGAAGAAAATCGGCACTTCGAGCTTCACCTGCGGATCGGCAAAGGTGGTGTTATAGCCGCGTTCTGTTTCGAGAAGGACCTTCAGGCCAAGCCCCCGCACCAGATCGCGCGACCAGATCCCGGCAGCGATGACGACCTTGTCGAATATCTCGCGCTCTCTTGCCGTCGTGATGAGGTTTACACCGTCGCTCGTCGATTGCACGGCCTCCACCGCTGTTTCGACAAGGCGCCCACGCTGGCGAATATGGTTCTGCAGATGCCGCAGCAGGGCCAGCGGATCGGCGAAGGTCTGGTAGCCGTGGGAAAACACACCGCCGGCAAATGCGCCTTCCAATGCGGGGACGCGGGCGCGCGCTTGCGTCACATCGAGTTTTTCCACAGCGTAACCCAGAAGTTCGGCAGTGCTTTGCCCATGCTGGAAAGCCGCCTCGACGGCGCCCGGACTGTTGAAGACGGTCAATGCACCTGTCTTCGTCATGTGGCCGGAAAGATCGACCATGCTGGCGAGCGCCACATGCTCGCATGGTGCAGACCGCATCAGCCCGAGCAGGGCAAGCCGCGATGCCGCCACCCGCGCTGGAGCCGCGGCCCTCAGAAACGCGGTCATCCACGGCATCAGCGTAACGAGATCCTGCCAGCGCAGCGTCAGGGGGCCAAGCGGATCCATCAGCCATTTCGGGGCAGCAAGAATCATGTCCGGCCGGGCGAGCGGGTCGATCTCCGGAACGGCGAGAATGCCTGCATTGCCGACGGACGCGGGCAATCCCAGTGGATCCTTTTCAAAAACAGTAACGTCATGCCCCTGTTCCAGGAGATAGACGGCGGTGGCGCATCCGATGATGCCCGCGCCTGCGATGCCAATACGCGCCATGATGCGTGGAGTGTCCTTCGGGAGAAGAGGTGATCGATCCCCCGGTTTTAACAATGTGTTTACGACGATCAACCGAATTCGCGCCGAATTCCATTGAACATGTTTTCGGACGGATGTTTTCGAACGACCTGCAGCATCCGTTCCATCCGGAACAGCGCGGCGGCAGGGGATCTGCGACATTGATGCTCACAGGACGGGATGGGTCCGTCCCACGCACATCGAGGAGAACACCATGCGCAAATTCATTCTTGTTTCACTGGTTGCCCTGACCTCGGTCGGGTCTTTTTCCACCATGTCGTTTGCCCAGCAGGCCGCGGGCCGAGGCGGTTCGGGCGGTTCGGAATCGCGATCGAGCGAAAGAGGTGATTATTTCACCGGCATCACGCATCAGCGTCGCCGACCGATCCTCATCGCCGGCTCCGGCGCATTCTGCGTCATCGACAAAGTCCGCCGCAATCGCGAAAGCCTCGCGGTCTTCAACAAGCGTGTCCGCCTTTGCGAAGATCGCACGCATATCGAGGTCAAGTAGTCTGCGGCCAACCTCAGCCTGCTGCCTGACGCAAACACCCGGCAAACTGCCGGGTGTTTGCGTCAGGACGGGTCATATTTATCGGAAAGATGGCAAGGGGATGCTGTTGCGCTTAAACTTTCCGAAACGTCGGTCCCGTATGCTTGCCGCTTCTCTTAGGTGTTTGGAGCGGAACCGATGGCGGAGCAGCGGGCGTGAAGGCGAAGATCCTCAAGATGCGCTTTCCGAAGAAAGTCATGTTCATCCTTTCGGGTGTGCTTCTGCTCGGCGGTGCATCCGGCGCCTTTGCACTTTACGCTGCCAAGAGTACGGGTCATGCGGAAACCGAAGAGCAGGCAACGCTCTCGGGGCAGGCATGCACGACGGTCCAGACCTTGAAGCTCAGGCGCAACGGACAGCGCTGGATCCGCAAATATGTGAACACCGAAAGCATCGGTGGCATCGATCGCGTCCGCACGGCGTTGCGGATCACCGGCGTCCTCGCAAAGCAGGAAAAGGCCGACTTCTATCAGGTCATAATCCTCGATCATGCGGGTCCGAAGGATCGCGCCCATATGCGCGGCGCCGCGATCGGAGCGGAAGTTCTGTTCGCACCTAAGCCGGATCAGATTCCCGGCATGGCGGCACCCTTCGTTGCCAAGTACAACGATGCCGATGCCAATATGGCGGGGCTGTTCCATGGCAAGGAAATCGTCATGCCGCTGGACGCCATCAAGGCGACGCTGACGGCCATGGACGATAAGTCCGACTGCATCGATACCACGGTGGAGATCGGCGAGCCCGGATCGGAAGCCAAACACAAAAGCATGCCGGGAGACGAAGAGGTGGTCGCTGGCCACGAGCCCGCCGGTGAACACGGTGAAGCTGCCGAAGCCGGTCATGGCGAGGCGCCGGCCGAGGGCGCCCATGCTGAACTGCCTGGGGAGACCGAAACGGGCGGCGGCATGTTCGCTTCGATCAAGGCCATGATTTTCGGCGCGGATGAAGCGCCTGCCCAAGTGCATGGCGAAAGCCCAGCCGAGCACGACGCGGCAGCGCCTGCGGAAACCGGCGACCATGCGGCGGCCGATCCTGAAGCAGAAGGCGGCATGTTTGCGTCGCTGAAAGGCATGGTTTTCGGTTCGGAAACCGGCGTGCAGTCACCGGTACCGGACCATGCCGTCGCGACACCGGCGGAAAACGGCGATCCTGCAAAGATAGAAGAGCACGAGGCGCCCGCCGTGGGCCATGACGCGGCTGTTCCGGCAGAAGCCGAGGAACACGCGGCAGCCGAAGAAGCCGCCGCGCATTGAGGCTGGCCCGGGTTTTGCCCGGCGCAAGGATCGTTAAACTCAATCGTTTTTGTTGCGGCGCGCCGGGAACAGGATGATGTCCCGGATTGAAGGCGCGTTGGTCAAGAGCATGATCAGCCGATCGACGCCGATGCCGAGGCCGCCGGCCGGCGGCATGCCCTGGTCGATCGCGTCGAGGAATTCCTCGTCGAGCTGCTTGGCCTTTTCGCCGCGGGCATGCGCCTGCTCCAGTTGCTCGACCATGCGCCGGCGCTGTTCTTCCGGATCGTTCAGTTCCGAAAACGCATTGCCGATTTCCCAGGCGTTGCAATAGGTCTCGAAGCGTTCGACGAGGCGCGGTTCGCCCGGCACTTCCTTGGCAAACGGCGAGATGTCCTTCGGGAAATGCGTGACATGGCTCGGCTGGATCAGCGTGCCTTCGACCTTTTCCTCGAAGATGAAGGCAAGGCATTCGCCCCAGGTCGCATCCTTCTCGACTTCGAAACCGGCGGCCTTGGCGGCGCTGCGCGCTTCCTCGTCGGTCTTCATGGCGAGGAAATCGATACCGGTCGCTTCTTTCACCGCATCGGGCATGGGTACGCGCTTGAACGGTCCCTTGAAGGAGATTTCCGTTTCGCCGAACAGGAATTCCGTCGTGCCGTGGATGTTCATCGCCAGCTTGGCAAACAAGCGCTCGACGAGGTCCATGATGTCCTCGTAGTCGGCATAGGCCCAGTAGCATTCCATCATGGTGAATTCGGGATTGTGCCGGGTGGAAACGCCTTCGTTGCGGAAGTTGCGGTTGATCTCGAACACCTTGTCGGTGAGACCCGATACCAGCGTGCGCTTTAGGAACAGCTCCGGCGCGATGCGCAGGAACATGTCGAGCTTGAGTGTATTGTGATGCGTCTTGAAGGGCTCGGCGGTGGCACCGCCATAGACCGAATGCAGCATCGGCGTCTCGACTTCCATGAAGCCGTCGTCTTCCATGAAGCGGCGGATGCCGGAGACGATCTTGGACCGCTGCTGGAAGCGCAGCTTTGAATCCTCATTGGTCATGATGTCGAGATGGCGCTTGCGGTAGCGCTGCTCGACATCCGAGAGGCCGTGCCATTTTTCCGGCATCGGCAAAAGCGCCTTGGTCAGCATGGTGATTTCTTGCGCGTTGATCGACAGCTCGCCGCGCTTGGTGCGTCGTACGATGCCCGTCACGCCGATGATGTCGCCGATATCGACCAGCGGCAGCAGGTCGCGCGCGTCTTCCGGCGTCGTGTCCTTGTGGGAAAAGATCTGGATCTTGCCGCCGGCGTCATGGATGTCCATGAACATGCCGGAATTACGCGAGGAATAGACCCTGCCGGCCACCGTGACCGTGTCTTCCGTCACCACGTCGGCCTCGAGATTTTCGTATTTCTTCGCCAGCTCCGCATTCGTCGTCGTCCGGTGGAAATGCGCCGGATAGACGTCGCCGATCTTCTCGCGCAGCAGCTTCAGTTTTTGCGCGCGCACTTCGGTGACGTCGGAGGAAAGGGCGGTTTCGGTCTTGTGGGTCATGGGGTTCGCCTTTGATAGGGCCTGTGTTCTTATAAGGTCTGTGCGTGAGCGCCTCTTCCTCTTCTCCCCAGCGGGGAGAAGGTGGCCCGCAGGGCCGGATGAGGGGGGCGCTTGCTCCGCGGTTTGCCGTGCCACCCCCCTCATCGCCTCGCATTCGCTCGGCACTTCTCCCCTCTGGGGAGAAGAGGGAGTTTGCCTTTACTTTCCGCTGCCTGCCATCGACGCCGCAACCTGCGCTGCGAGCTTCAACCGCTGGCGCACCACGGAGCGGCCGAGGATCGCCATACTGTCAAACAGCGGAAGCGAGCGCGACGATCCGGACATGGCGACAAACAGCGGGGCAACGACGACCTTGAGCTTCTTGCCCATGCGGTCGGCGATGGCGCGCAGTTCGGCCTCGATCGTCTCGACGTTCCATTCAAGGATCTTTTCGAGGTCCGGCTGGACTGTGTTGAAGATTTCAACCAGTTCCTCCGGCGTCGATTTCACCTTGGCGAAGGCGGAGGCATCGAGGCCGAGGTCGGATTTCAGCAGGAAGCCGGCGAGATCAGGCAGTTCGCCGAGCTTGGTGATGCGCGACTGCGAAAGCTTCAGGCCTTCCTTCAGCCGGTCGTTGTCCATCGCCCAGGCGAGAACGCGTCCGGCGAATTCCTCTTCGGAAAGCTTTTCGCGGATCCAGCGGCCATTCAGCCAGTCGAGTTTCTGCACGTCGAAGATCGCGCCGGCCTTGGACAGGTTTTCCGGATCGAACTTCGCGGCCAGCTCATCCATGCTCAAAAGCTCTTCGCCTTCGGCAATCTGGATGAAGAACAGGCCGAGGAAGTTCATCAATGCTTCCGGCAGGTAGCCGAGGGCCGTGTAGTAGGAGATCGAGGTCGGGTTCTTGCGCTTCGACAGCTTCGACTTGTCGTGATTGCGCATCAGCGACAGGTGCATGAACACCGGCGGCTCGAGACCGAGATACTGGTAGATCAGGATGTGCTTCGGCACCGAGGACAGCCATTCCTCGCCGCGCGCCACATGGGTGATCTTCATCAGATGGTCGTCGACGACATTGGCCATGTGATAGGTCGGCATGCCGTCAGCCTTGAGCAGAACCTGCATGTCGACGGCATCCCACGGAATATCGACATCGCCATAGACGCCGTCGGTAAACTTGCAGGAGCCTTCGGTCGGGATCTTCATGCGCACGACCGTTGGTTCGCCGGCGCTCATGCGGGTCGTGACTTCCTCGGCCGAAAGCGTCAGGCAGCGACCATCATATTTGGGCGGCTTGCCGGCTGCGCGCTGCGCCTCGCGCATTTCCGCCAGCCGCTCGGGCGTGCAGAAACAGCGAAAGCCATGGCCGTTGGAAACGATCTTTTCGACGAAGGGAAGGTAAGTGTCCTTGCGGTCGCTCTGGCGATAGGGGCCGTAGGGGCCGCCGATATCAGGGCCTTCCGACCAGGTCAGGCCGCACCATTTCAGCGCGTCGAGCACCTTCTTTTCGAATTCCGGCGTCGAGCGGGTCGCGTCCGTGTCTTCGATGCGCAGGATGAACTCGCCGCCGTTCTTCTTGGCAAAGAGATAGTTGAACAGGGCGATATAGGCGGTGCCGACATGCGGCTCGCCGGTGGGGGAGGGGGCAATGCGTACCCGGACTGGTCTGTCTGTCATGATCTTGGCCCGTTTTGACGTGCTCTGCACCTTCGCGCCGAAAGGCTGTTTCCAGTGGCGCAGGGGCAGGCTTGAAGAGAAGGGAAAGCCCTGGATGCAGCCGAAACGACCCGTAATTCCGGAATTTCCATGTGGCTCGCGTGAGACCATATTCAAAAGGATGCGTCAAGGAAAACTGCGGGTGGCTCCTTCGGCTGCCTACTGCATATCGACATGGAAAGGCCCGGAACTGTGGTTCCGGGCCAATTCATTGCTGGGATTATGCAAGTCTGTCAGTTCAGTGCTTGGGCGCTTTATCGCGCTGACGCTTGCGACGTGTCAGCATGTTCAAAACTTCGACCAGAGCCGAGAAGGCCATGGCGGCGTAGACATAGCCCTTCGGCACATGGAAGCCCATGCCTTCGGCGATCAGCGTCGTGCCGATCATCAGAAGGAAGCCGAGCGCCAGCATGACGATGGTCGGGTTCTTTTCGATGAAGCGGGCGAGCGGCCCTGCCGCGACGAGCATGACAGTCACGGCCACGACGACCGCGACAACCATGATCGGCAGGTGCGGTGTCATGCCGACGGCGGTGATGATGCTGTCGACCGAGAAGACAAGGTCGAGCAGAAGGATCTGGCCGATGGCAGCCGCGAAGGTGGTGGTCGCGGTCGAGGACTTGGCGATGAAATCCTCGTCATGATCTTCGGGATCAACGCTGTGATGGATTTCCTTTGTCGCCTTCCAGACCAGGAACAGACCACCGGCGATCAGGATCATGTCCTTCCAGGAGAACTCGTTGCCCATGATGGTGAAGACAGGCGCCGTCAACTGGACGATCCACGCGACCGTACCAAGCAGGCCAAGGCGCATGACAAGCGCAAGGCCGATGCCGATGCGGCGGGCCCGCTCGCGGCTTTCCGGCGGAAGCTTGTTCGTGAGGATCGAAATGAAGATCAGGTTGTCGATGCCGAGAACAACCTCCATGATGATCAGCGTGATCAACGCGATCCAGGCGGCGGGGTCTTGCATCAGAAGCAGAATATCCTGCATCGGGGTGGTTCCTTCCTCGATCAAGGTGCAGATGTGGTGAACCCGCGCTGCCGGGATGGTGCGCGGGCGAAAATACAGTTCTCTATGTATGGCGAACAGGCGTCATGGCAAGCGCGCAGTCGCGCTGAAGTGCTGTGCAATCCTATTAATTTTAGGCTTTGCCCTGAAATTTCAGGTCAGGCCGATATCCCGGCTCATTTCGGTCCATAGGTGGCGAGAAAAATACGCACGCCGGAGGAGACGGTTTTCTCAATATAGGCTGGCTCCGGTGGATCTTCCATCTCGCCGAAAAGTCGGCGCTTCAACATGCCGGCCATGGAAATTTCGATGAATTGCCGGGCGGCAAGTTCCGTGTCCTCGATCTCCAGCCGACCCTGCGCAACTTGCCGTTCCAGATAGGCCTTGAGAACCGTGTAGCCATTCTCCGGCGTTGCGGCGAAGAAGCGCTTGGCCAGTTGCGGCATGCGGTCGATGACGCCCACCACCATGCGCATCGCCCTGATTGTGTGGTCAGAGGCCATGTGGGTGGTCAGCGTCGTGCCGAAATCGAAAAGCGCCTCGTCGATCGGCTCGTGTTCGTCGAGGGCGTGTTTGATGTTGCGGATGACCCGGTTGCGTTCGCGTTCTATCAGCGCTGCAAAAAGGTCTTCCTTGTTCTGGAAATAAACGTAGATCGTGCCTTTCGAGACACCGGCCTCGCGCGTGATATCGTTCATGCTGGCGGCGTCGAATCCTACGCTCATGAACACGCGCTTGGCGCCGTCGATGATCTGCTCGCGCTTGGCGGGATCCTCGCCGGCTGCCCTGCGGCCGCCCGGGCAAGGCTCGTCGGAAAGCTCGGAGCTTTCCGTTAAGATTTCCTGTGCATTGTCTTCGGCGGGCAGCATGGGTTTGTCTCGTCGTTAACTTTTCGAACCGATCGGTTCGATTCCTCTTGATATGTGCATTGTTTCGCCCTATGTCAATCGAACTGAACGGTTCGGTTCGAATTTCCCATATAAGGGCTGGTAGTGCAAGATGTCAGTTTCCAACAAATCCAAGGCCGTCCATGTTCGCCCCGTCGGGGACGATTACGATGTTTCGCGAGAGCCGCTGACTGAAGCAGAAGCCAAGGTCAACGATCAGCCTGCGGCGGAATCGCAGCCGGCGCCTTCGGTCTTCGAGGCTGCAACGCCGACGCCGGAACCCAAGCGCCGCAACAAGGTCCTGCCGATCATCGCCCTTGCCGTTCTGGCGGCTGGCGGTTGGTACGGCTATCAGTGGTGGACCAACGGCCGTTTCATGATATCGACCGACGACGCCTATATCGAGGGCGATATCGCTTCGATCTCCCCGAAGGTTTCCGGCTATATAGAAAAGGTCAATGTCGTCGCCAACCAGCACGTCAAGGCCGGCGACCCGCTTATCACGCTCGACCGGGAAGACTACCGCATTGCCGCCGACCAGGCGCAGGCGCAGATCGATACGGAAAAATTGTCGCTCCAGCGCTTCGATGCCCAGATCGCCGGTGCAAAGGCATCGCTTCAGCAGGCGGAAGCGCAGAAGGTTGCCCTGGAGGCGACGGTGCGCGGCGCCCAAACCACGCAGAAGCGTGCCAGCGATCTTCAATCAAAGGCCGTCGGTACGGTTGCTTCCGTTGATAACGCCCAGGTGGCGCTTGATCAGGCGAATGCAAACCTGATCGGTGGTGATGCCAACATCGCCGTTGCCAGCGCCAATGTCGCTGTTCTCCAAGCGCAGCGGGCCGAAGCCGAAAGCACGATCCGGTCGTTGGAACTCGCGCGCGACAAGGCCAGCCGCGATCTCGGCTTCACCGTGCTGAAGGCGCCCTATGACGGCATCGTCGGCAATCTCGCCGTGCAGGACGGCGACCTGGTGTCCGCCGGACAGCGCTTGGCCGCGCTTGTACCGGTCGATCAGCTGTATATCGACGCCAATTTCAAGGAAACCCAGATTGCCGGCCTGATCCCCGGCGCGAAGGTCAAGATTCACGTCGATGCCTTCGACGACGCGCCGATTGAAGGTACCGTTGCATCGATCGCGCCGGCGTCCGGCTCGGTCTTCTCCCTGCTGCCGGCTGAAAATGCCACCGGCAACTTCACCAAGGTGATCCAGCGCGTGCCCGTTCGCATCGCTCTGCCCAAGGACGTGCTGGACAGCGGCCGTCTGCGCGCCGGCCTCAGTGTCGTGGTGGACGTCGATACCCGCACGTCGCCTTCGAGCGACGTGGCTGCTGCAAGCAAGTAACGGCGAACCGGCCTGCCGGTTGGAACGGAGTGTGTCCATGTCTGCCACCACGACAGCCGGTGCGGTTTCCCGCCCGGTCGCGGCTACGCCTGCCGCCGCAAATGCCTCTGAAAAGATGGATCCGAGACGGCTGATTGCCTTCTTCGCAATGGTCTTCGGCATGTTCATGTCGATCCTCGACATCCAGATTGTCTCGGCATCGCTTGCGGAGATCCAGGCGGGCCTCAGCGCCGGCTCGGATGAAATCGGCTGGGTGCAGACATCTTATCTGATTGCCGAGGTTATCATGATCCCGCTGTCTGGCACCCTGGCGCGCATCGTGTCCACGCGGGTGCTGTTTGCCGTGTCTGCCGCGGGCTTCACCGCGGCCAGCGCGCTCGCCGCGACAGCGACCAACATCGACCAGATGATCGTCTATCGCGCCATTCAGGGCTTTATCGGCGGCGGCATGATCCCGTCGGTTTTCGCCGCCGCCTTCACCATTTTCCCGCCATCCAAGCGCGCCATCGTTTCGCCGATCATCGGCCTTGTCGCAACGCTTGCGCCGACAATCGGTCCGACCGTCGGCGGCTATCTCAGCCACGCCTTTTCCTGGCACTGGCTGTTTCTCGTCAATATCATTCCCGGCATTCTGGTGACGATCATCACCTGGAACTTCATCGATTTCGACAAGCCGGAACTGAGCCTCTTCAAGAAGTTCGACTGGACCGGACTTGCCGCCATGGCCGTCTTCCTCGGCGGTCTGGAATATGTGCTTGAGGAAGGCAACGCCAACGACTGGTTCAACGACAGCCATATCGTGCTGGGTGCGATTGCATCCGCAGTTGGGGCTTTCATCTTTTTCTACCGCGTCTTCACGGTCAGTTTTCCCGTCGTGGATCTGCGCGCCTTCGGCAATCGAAACTTCGCGTTCGGCTCCCTGTTTTCCTTCATCATGGGTATCGGCCTGTACGGGCTGACCTATCTCTACCCGCTCTACCTCGGGCGTATCCGCGGCTATGACTCGCTGATGATCGGCGAGACGATGTTCGTCTCCGGCCTTGCCATGTTCCTCACCGCACCGATCGCCGGCATCCTGTCGAACAAGATGGATCCGCGGGTGATGATGATGATCGGCTTTGGAAGTTTCGCCTCCGGAACCTGGCTGATGACGTCGCTCACCGTTGACTGGGACTTCTACGAGTTGCTGATCCCGCAGATCCTGCGCGGTATCGGGCTGATGCTCTGCATGGTGCCGATCAACAACGTGGCGCTGGGTACGCTGACGCCCGACCGTGTCCGCGGCGCATCCGGCGTTTTCAACCTGACCCGCAATCTCGGCGGTGCAGTCGGCCTCGCCACCATCAATACCGTCCTGACCCAGCGCCAGCAGGAGCATTATGCCCGGCTGTCCGAGCATGTGCAGTGGGGCAATCCGCAGGCCGTGGATCAGTTGCGCGACATGGCGTCGAACTACAATGCCCATGGGCTGGACGGCGCCACGATCGCCATCCAGAAGATGTCGGGCCTGGTCCAGCAACAGGCTACCATCCTATCCTTTGCCGATATCTTCCTGATCCTCACCGTGCTTTTCGGCGCCCTCGTCGTCCTGGCCTTCCTGATCAAGAAGCCGCAGGCCGCAGCGGGCGGCGGTGGCGGTGGCCACTAGTCCAGTCTTGACGAAGGCGAACGTCTTTTCGTCTTCCACCATTTTTTGATTTACGTACATCAGAAATTCCTCTAAGGATTTTTCCCGGAGGAAACATGCGTCCCACAGTTCACGACATTGCTGCCAGTGCAGGGGTGAGCCTTGCCACGGTCGATCGGGTTTTGAACCGTCGTCCGGGTGTACGCACCGTGACGCGTGAAAAGGTCGAGGCGGCGATCGAGGCGCTGGGTTATGTCCGTGACATGGCTGCGGCCAATCTCGCCAAGAGCCGTGTCTATCCGCTCGTTTTCATTATTCCATCCGGGGACAATCCCTTCATGCGCGGCCTGGAGGCCGAAATTGCGGCCTCCGGTCTCCGATCACCTGTCGATCGCACGCGGCTTTCCGTGCTGACCGTGCCGGCCTTTGACCCGGCTGCTCTGGTCGAGGCAATCGATCGGGCGGTGTCGGACCTCCCCGCGGGCCTTGCCGTCGTCGCTGTGGACGCGCCGGAGGTGGCCGCAGCCATCGGCCGGGCTCGCGCCGCGGGAGTTCCGGTGGTGACGCTCGTCTCCGATCTTGTGGCCTCCGGGCGCGATCATTTCGTCGGAATCGACAACATTGCCGCCGGTCGCACGGCCGGCAGCCTGATGGGGCGGTTTCTGGGCGGTCGCAAAGGCCCGGTCGCTGTGCTGGCCGGCTCCATGCTGGTGCGCGACCATCGCGAGCGCCTGCAGGGCTTTACGGCAGCAATGACTGAGGATTTCGAACCTCGGGTGATCCTCGACGTGCTGGAAGGCCAGGATGATCCGATGCTGGCCGAGGAACTGGTCGCCATCTGTTTCAATGAGCACCCGGACCTTGCCGGAATCTACAGCCTCGGTGCCGGCAACCGGGGTCTCGTCACGGCAGTTTCTGCGCAGGGCCGGGGCATCAGCGTCATTGCCCATGAACTGACCTCGCATACGCGGGCCGCCCTCAAGGCCGGGCTGATCGATGCCGTGCTGCACCAGGATGCTGGCCATGAAGTGCGCAGCGCGATCCGCGTGCTGAAGGCAAAAGCGGATGGTGTCGCCGTGATCGAGGCGCAGGAGCGCATCCGCATCGACATATTCCTGAAGGACAACCTGCCGCCCGAGCAGGCTGGCGATCTCCGCGAGCCGATCGGGCAGGACGACTAAAAACAGATAAGGGAGAATGTGAATGTATCTCGGTCTCGATCTTGGAACATCGGGTGTCAAGGCGCTGCTGATCGATGGCAACCAGGCGATCATCGGTTCCGGCACCGGTTCGCTTGACGTGTCCCGGCCGCATCCGGGCTGGTCGGAGCAGGATCCGGCGCACTGGATTCGTGCCACTGAAGAGGCGATCGCCGCCTTGAAGGCCACGCATCCCGCCGAGCTGTCCGCTGTCCGAGGTATCGGTTTGTCCGGCCATATGCACGGGGCGACGCTGATTGATGCGGCGGACCAGGTTCTGCGGCCCTGCATTCTCTGGAACGATACGCGCTCCCATGTGGAAGCGGCCAAGCTCGATGCCGATCCGCAGTTTCGCGCGATCACCGGCAACATCGTCTTTCCGGGTTTTACCGCGCCAAAACTCGCCTGGGTAAAAAACAACGAGCCGGAGATTTTTGCCAAGGTCGATTGCGTGCTGCTGCCGAAGGACTATCTGCGCCTCTGGCTGACCGGCGAGCGCATTTCGGAAATGTCGGATTCGGCTGGCACATCCTGGCTCGACACCGGCAAGCGCGCCTGGTCGGAAAGCCTGCTTGCTGCCACGGGCTTGACGGAGAAGCAGATGCCTTCGCTGGTCGAGGGCACAGACGTCGCTGGCACGCTGAAGAGCGAACTGGCCGCGAAATGGGGCATGGGCTCCGGGATCGTCATTGCCGGCGGTGCCGGCGACAACGCGGCCTCCGCCTGCGGCATGGGCACTGTCGGGGAGGGCCATGCCTTCGTCTCGCTCGGCACGTCCGGCGTGCTCTTTGCGGCCAATGCCTCCTACCTGCCCAATCCTGCCAGCGCCGTGCATGCCTTCTGCCATGCGCTGCCCAACACCTGGCACCAGATGGGCGTCATCCTTTCGGCGACCGATGCCCTGAACTGGCATGCCGGCGTTACCGGCAAGAGCGCGGCCGACCTCACGAAGGAGCTTGGCGACACGCTCAAATCACCGCCGGGTGTGACCTTTCTGCCTTATCTCTCGGGCGAGCGTACGCCGCACAATGATGCCGCGATCCGCGGGGCCTTTGTCGGTCTGGGCCACGAAAGCAGCCGGGTCGTGCTGACGCAGGCAGTGCTGGAAGGCGTGTCCTTCGCACTGCGCGACAGTCTCGAAGCGCTGAAAGCGGCCGGCACCAGCCTGTCGCGGGTGACGGCTATCGGTGGCGGCTCGCGGTCGCGCTATTGGCTGAAATCGATCGCCACGGCCCTCGACCTACCGGTCGATCTGCCGGCCGACGGTGATTTTGGCGCAGCCTTTGGTGCCGCCCGCCTCGGCCTGATCGCCGCGACCGGCGCCGATCCCGTCGCCACCTGCACGGCGCCGAAGACCGATGAGACCATTTCCCCGGATGCCGCTCTCAAGGGTGCCTACGAGGATGCCTATCAGCGCTATCGCCGCCTTTACCCGGCGCTGAAGGCGTTGGCTGACTAAGAATTCGAGGCCCCCTCACCCTGCCCTCTCCCCGTGGGGGAGAGGAGGATATCGAGACCGCCGCAAGCCTCTTCTCCCCAACGGGGAGAAGGTGCCCGAAGGGCGGATGAGGGGGAGCCCCGAAAAGAACGAAATGAATTTCAAACACCAAGGAGAACACACCATGAGCACCGGTTTTTTTGGCGACATCGGCGATATCCAGTACGAAGGCCCTGACAGCACCAATCCGCTGGCCTTCCGCCACTACAATCCCGACGAGGTCGTCATGGGCAAGCGCATGGAAGACCAGTTGCGCTTTGCCGTCGCCTATTGGCACACCTTCACCTGGCCGGGCGGCGATCCCTTCGGTGGCCAGACCTTCCTGCGCCCCTGGTTCGAAGACACGATGGCGGCGGCCAAGCTGAAGGCCGACGTGGCATTCGAACTCTTCACCAAGCTCGGTGTGCCGTTCTACTGCTTCCATGATGCCGACGTACGGCCAGAAGGCAAGAATTTCGCCGAGAACACGAAAAACCTCAACGAGATCGTCGATTATTTCGCCAAGAAGCAGCAGGAGACCGGCGTCCGCCTGCTCTGGGGCACGGCGAACCTCTTCTCCAACCGCCGCTTCATGTCGGGTGCCGCCACCAATCCGGATCCGGATGTTTTCGCCTTTGCTGCCGCGACCGTGAAGACCTGCATGGATGCGACGCTGAAGCTCGGCGGTGACAACTACGTTCTGTGGGGCGGCCGCGAAGGCTATGAGACCCTGCTCAACACGGACCTCAAGAAGGAACTCGACCAACTCGGCCGCTTCGTCAACATGGTCGTCGAATACAAGCACAAGATCGGCTTCAAGGGCGCCATCCTGATCGAGCCGAAGCCGCAGGAGCCGACCAAGCACCAGTACGACTACGACGTCGCGACGGTCTACGGCTTCCTCAAGACCTACGGTCTCGAAAACGAGGTCAAGGTCAATATCGAACAGGGCCACGCCATCCTTGCCGGCCATTCCTTCGAGCACGAACTGGCGCTGGCCAATGCCTATGGCATCTTCGGGTCGATCGACATGAACCGTAACGATTACCAGTCGGGCTGGGACACCGACCAGTTCCCGAACAACGTTCCGGAAATGGCGCTGGCCTATTACCAGGTTCTGGCGGGCGGCGGCTTCAAGACCGGTGGCACCAACTTCGATTCCAAGCTGCGCCGCCAGTCGCTCGATGCCGAAGACCTGCTGATCGGCCATATCGGCGGCATGGATTGCTGCGCCCGCGGCCTGCGCGCCGCGGCAAAGATGATCGAGGACAAGGCACTGTCCGCTCCGCTCGACGCCCGTTATGCCGGCTGGAATTCGGCCGAGGCGCAAAAGATGCTGAAGGGCGAATACACGCTCGAGGATATTGCTGCACAGGTCGAAAAAACCGACCTCAACCCGCAGCCGAAATCGGGCAAGCAGGAATTGCTGGAGAACGTGGTCAACCGCTACGTTTGATACGGGTTGACGTGAATGAGAAAACCGGGAAGCGAGAGCTTCCCGGTTTTTGCTGTTTTCGGTCTCGGTGCGATGACTACGCCACGAATGGATGCTTTGCGCCGATACCGTTGAAAAACTCGAGAGAGTATCTGCTCGTCCGTCAGTTTGGGCCTTTTTCGGCAGCGGGCTACGCGTTGTCGTTCCCCGCGCCTCGGCGCAGGGTATCATCTACGCCGCCGTCAG